>Ga0209988_10000235_pt1 | contig 32522 bp, 30 predicted proteins | sample N075metaG_FD_183115 | JGI IMG/M metagenome (GOLD analysis project Ga0209988, IMG submission 183115) | Deep subsurface microbial communities from Kermadec Trench to uncover new lineages of life (NeLLi) - N075 metaG (SPAdes) (version 2) | ecosystem: Environmental > Aquatic > Marine > Ocean trench... | reverse complement strand
TATTACGAGAATGCAAACAAGGTCGAGAAACTTCCGGAAGGCTTTTTCTCTTCGAGGTTTTACACCGATCGCATTATCGACTACATCAATAGTAATGATGATGAGCAGCCGTTCATGGCCTACCTGTCTTTCACGGCGGCACACTGGCCATTGCAGGCTCCGGACGACTGGCTTGACCGCTATGAGGATGATTACGAGGAAGGCTGGCATGCGGTACGGGAATCGCGGTTCAACCGGCAAATAGATCTGGGCATCATTCCTGCTCACACGCAATTGTCAGTCGGACACCGGGCCATTGCGGACTGGGACAGCTTGTTACCCGCTCAGCGACAGGTGGAACTGAAACGCATGCGCACCTATGCCGCGATGATCGAGAATATGGATCACCATATTGGTCGTCTTCTGGAAACGCTTCGCGACAGGGATTCGAATCGCGAGACCATCATTATTTTCCTGTCTGACAACGGCGCCGAGGGCAATGCGGTCAATCAGATAATGGACAACGAATACTGGATTCCTTCAACCTTTGACAATCGGCTGGCCAACCTGGGACGGCAGGGATCATACATGTGGCTGGGTCTCGGGTGGGCGCAGGCAAGCGTTTCTCCATTTCGTCTTTACAAGTCGTATACGACTGCCGGCGGGCTGCGGACGCCAGCGATTGTTCACAGCACTCATGGCCGCACCGGTACTGGTATCAAAGATGCGATCGTCACGGTAAGGGATATCGCGCCGACGATTCTCGAACTGGCTGGTGTCGGGCAGCCGGACGGTTCCTATAACGGCAGGCCCGTTCATCAAATGTCGGGCACCTCGTTGCTCAATTACCTGGGTGGACGATCAGAGACCGTACACAACAACGAGCCGCTCGGTTGGGAACTTTATGGCAGTCGCGCGTTGATCAAAGGAGAATGGAAAGCGGTCAGGATTTTCCCACCCGACGGGACTGGCCATTGGGAATTGTTCGATCTCAGGACAGATCCGACAGAAACAGCAAACCTTGCGGCCGATTTTCCCGAAGTGATGGCTGAACTCATCGCCGACTGGGACGCATACGCTATAGCGAACGGCGTCGCGGTATTCGAACGGGACCTGGGTTACGGCCGCTATTGAGGCACGCGCTCGGCGCATCAACGCATGTTCCGCCTGTTGATCTTAGTACATCGCTATCTTGGCATTGCATTCGGCGTAATTGTCGCGCTCTGGTGTCTGTCCGGATTCGTGATGATGTACGTGCAGTATCCTGATCTGAACGAGCGGGAATACCTGGCCGGGCTGCCGGCGATCGATTCAAGTACTTGCTGTATTGCCAACATAGATGTGCTTGAGCAGCTGGCAGGAGTCGATGAAATATCGGTGGAAATGCTGGCCGGTCAACCGGTACTCCGTGCGCGTCAAGGCCGTGACCTCAACCTCCTCGTCAATCTCTCGACGGGATCGTGGCTTGCACCCGTCGATCAGGAAATGGCGATGCAACAGGCGGATGCATTCCTGTCAGCCTCTGGTATCGGCGGCGAGGCAAGATTCCTGGCGCTGATAGCTCGTGACCAGTGGACGGTTGCAGGATACTTTAACACCTATCGGCCCTTGTACCAGTTTGCTGCGGATGACGACGCCGGTACACAGCTCTATGTTTCGAGCGTCAATGGACAGGTTGTTCAGTCGACCACTTCGACCGAGCGATTCTGGAACTGGTTCGGTGCGGTGATTCACTGGATCTATCCGACTGCATTGCGACAAAACACGGCGCTCTGGAGCCAGGTCGTCATCTGGCTGTCAATCTCCGGCCTGTTTCTTGTCGTTGTCGGCATCTATGTCGGCATAAAACAATACGGCGCTGGTGTTAACGAATCCAATTCACCTTACCAGGGACTCAAGCTCTGGCATCACTACTCCGGGCTGATATTTGGAATGGTCACGGTGACCTGGTTGTTCAGTGGTCTGCTATCGATGAATCCATGGGGTGCGTTCGAGGGCGCCGGCAGCTTTGAAGAACGCAGCCGTCTGCAAGGCAGCGCAATAACATCTGCAGAAGTAATTACCATTGTCGAGGCACTCGAGAATACAGAGTTACTCAACGGCACAGTGCAACTCCGATCGGCCTCGATCGACGGAGTGCTCGCACTGATCGCGAAGAATTCGGAGGGACGAGTGACACGCCTCAACGGCACCACCCTGCGACCGGAACCTGTACCGGCGAAAATCTGGTCACGGATTGCCGATTTGGTCGGGCCTGCAAAAATCGTGCGCGAGTCAGGTTTTATTGATTCCGGCGACAACTACTATTTCAGTCACCACGAAGAAGCTTCATTTCCCGTATACCGGATTGTATTCGATGATGCGGAGCGCACCCGCTACTACTTCGACGCGGACACAGCAGAATTGATTCAAAAGTTTGACCGCAACAGGCGCTGGAATCGCTGGCTGTTTCTCGGTTTGCACCGTGGCGACTTCACTTCGCTGATGCGTCAGCGCCCAATCTGGGACCTGATTCTGCTACCGCTGTTGATAGGTGCAACAATCGGCGCCATCACTGGCGTCTGGATGGGATACAGCCGTCTCAGGAAGTAAGTCACAGGATTCCATGGGCGAAACTCTGCGGTACAATTCGCGTCTCCATTGGCGGCTGAAATCCGGGAATAATTGATGAACGAAGCAGATAATCAGAATTCACAGCCCACCCCGTCCCAGGGCAACCTGCTGAAGGGTGCATTACTGGCGCTGGTTGCGGCCGCCGTCGTAACAGTTCTGTTCGTTTTGCCCGCCGAGTACGGCGTCGATCCAACGGGCATTGGGGCAAAGCTCGGCCTGCTCGACCTCGCGGAGACGGCAGAGAGCAGTGTATCGGGCGGCGGCAATACGATCGTTGAGGGGACCTGGCCCGGCATCCCCGAGGAATTCGATTTCTACGATCCGGAAATCCTGGGTGATCCGTTCTCGCGCACGCAGGCAACAAAATTCCGTTCCGACACGCTGATCATCGAACTCGATGTGGGTGAGCAGACCGAGTACAAGGCAATTATGAAACAGGGTGACGCACTCATTTATCACTGGAAACTCGAGAAGGGCATCGTTTATGCGGATTTCCATGCCGATCCCGGCGAGAATGCGAAAGGCTACCCTGACCAGTATTACGTCCGTTATGCCGAGAGCGAGACCGGCGAGAATTCAGGGTCACTCATTGCGCCGTTTGACGGCAATCATGGATGGTACTGGCTCAACATTGAAGAAGAGCCGATCACGATCACCCTGGAAGTGCATGGTTTCTACGACCAGGTTCAGGAAATCATGCGCTCCTACCAGTACTAGGCTGCACCGAAGTAATACCCGGCAATCTGGTAGGCTGCAAGCGCGAATCCGGCAAACATCAGTAACAGGTTGAATGCATTGGCGTGCCGCTCGAACGAGCCGGTCGCACGCCAGGTATTGATTAACACCAGCAGCCCAACCAGCGCAAGTAACTGACCAATTTCGACACCGACATTGAACGAGATGATGTTGGCGACGAGCCCTTCCGGCGACAAACTCAGGTCCTGCAATTTTGTTGCCAGCCCAAAGCCGTGCACCAGCCCGAATGAAAACACGGCGATCCTCGGATTGAGTTGCCGGTTAAAGATCCTCTTGAAACCGTCGAGGTTTTCGAACGCCTTGTACGCCACGGATAAACCGATGAGGGCATCGACGAGGTATGCATTAACATTGATTTCCCCGAGCACCCCCGTTAACAGCGTGATGCTGTGACCAACAGCAAACAGCGTTACATAGACTGCAATATCCTTTGGACGATACAGGAAAAATATGACGCCAAGCAGATACAGGAGATGATCGTAGCCGGTGATCATATGCTTTGCGCCGAGATACATGAACGCCAGCAATGCATGTCCCGCGTTACGCTCGAGGAAGTCCGCGTCTCCCCTTTCGACACCATGAGCATAAAGAACGCCTGCAACCAGCAAGCCGCCCAGCAGCACTGTCGCAATCACGGTTTTGCTTCTTCTGTGGATGAACATAGTTTATGGATCAATCCCGGCCATTCGTGACCCTGCTTGCCGGACGGCGTAACGCAACGAGCGCCGTCAGCAGCAGGGAAATACCTGAAAACAGCAGCAATGTATACGTTGACCCGAGGTTACTGGCAAGCGCGCCCGCGACAATACTGCCGATGGCCGGCCCGCCAATGATCACCAGGGTCCAGAGACTCATGACCCTGCCTCGCAATTCATTATCCACCTTGATCTGCATCTCGGATTGCGAACCGATCGATACCATCGTGGCAAAGAATCCCAGCAGTGAAGTGACTGCGAGGCCATATGCAACCTGGCTCACATTGGCAAACAACAGCATGGAAATGCCAACTCCGACGGCACCCATCAGCACCATCGCCGGTAAATGCCGATGCGATCTAAGAAGTGAGAATATGACGCTCGCCCCGATTGCACCGGCGCCGGCCGCGGCCATCAAAGCAGCGAGCAACGCACTATCGCCGTCGAACATCAACACGACCAGCGCGGGAAAAATCTCGATAATGCCGCGTCCGAAAAAAGTGCTCACACCGGCGATCAGGATTACCTGGCGGATACTGGGATGATCGCGGGTGTAGCGTAGCCCTTCCAGCAACTGATCGATATATCTTGCCTCCTTCGGTGGCCCTGGTGCAGCAACAACAGGCTTAATGACCAGGAGCGCTACAATGATTGGCAAATAGGTCACGGCATTCGCAACATATGCAAAGCCGACTCCATACAGGGTTACGATTCCACCTGCGATGCCGGGACCAATGAATCGGGACGCGTTAAAGACGATGGAATTGATTGCCACCGCACTCGGCAATTGAGAAGGTGCAACGAGATCCGGAATCAGTGACAGCCGTATGGGTGAATACGCGCTGAATGCGATGCCTTGAACCAGTGCCAGGCCCAGTAACCAATCGATCGTGATTGCGTTGAGCAGGGTTAGCACGGCGAGAATTATCGAAATGATCATCATGATGACGTGCATGACTATGGCGCCATTGCGACGCCTGATGCGATCCACGATGACCCCGAAAAACGGCGTCAGAACAAACAGCGGTATGAACTGGGCGCCCGCGACCAGTCCAACCACCAATGGCGACTCGCTCAACTGCCATGCCTGCCAGCCAAACGCAAGGCGCTGAATCCAGAGTCCGATCACGGAAATCGAGTTCCCGCACAAGAAGATGCGGAAATTCTTGCTGCCCAGCGCCGAGCGGGAATGTTCGTTACTGTCTGGCATAGATAACACCGGCAACTCAACCAGGTGCCAGGCTCAGCAAATCATCGGAAAAGGACGACTAACCGGTGCCGATATAAGGAATCAGGCGCCCCAGCAGCAGGACACCCGTCCACGTAGACAGCGATATCCAGGCAATCGCCTTGGCAAGCCCCGGGGTATCGCCATGCGGCTCCCAGTTGCCGATAAGCGGATTGATCTTCAGGGCGAATACGAGCACGTTCAGGCCGGCAATCAGGACAAGAACCATTTTTATCCGGAAGCCGATGTTGATCGAATATCGACCCGGATCACCGAAGAAGAACAGAAAACCCGAGACCATGTTCATCGCAAAGCCGATCGCTGCCCAGGGCAGCAGGCGGTGCATGGACATAATGTCGATTTGCCTCAAGTATCCGGCGAGCCTCAGGTCGACGATCAGCATAGACCCCAACAACAGTGACAAGCCAATGAAATGAATGATCTCGAGAAGCGGCCATAACCAATAGGTCGACAGTACCCACGTATTGATCGCGCCGCCTTCGATTGCCTGTACGAGTGATTCCATCATTTGATCTCCCTCACCCTACAGGTATGCAATGAGCCGGCCGGCGAATATCGCACCGATCCAGCAAACTAAAGACAATGCGGCAAGCGCGGTCGCCGATGATTCAATATGCGTGTCTGCGTTATCCCAGTCAGCGGCACGCAATTTGAGGCGGCGTTGGATGAATATGCCGACGATGACACCGGCAAATACAGCTGAAATCTTTATCAGGAAAGGCGCGCTTTCTATAAAAGTGGTCGCCTGGGACGTGAACAGCGCGCTGCCGGAAATAACATTCAAGAGAAGCCCGATCCACGCCAGGAGGTACAGGCTGAGAAACGCATTGAATGACACGCCGCGAATGACCCGCAGCATGCACAGATCCAGCATGACAAATATACCAACGACGATTGCCAACCCGATTGCGTGCGTACCAAGCACAATCGGGTAGCCCCACAGGGATTCACCCACCCAGATGGCAAGTGCGGTAGTTTCAAGCCATTCGAACACCGGCATTTCCCCTCGGTTATTTATTGATTTGATTTGTCGTGCCGACTGGCGGCAAATTGTACCGCCATCATCATGCCGATAGGAAATCTGGTGCGCATTGCGTAAAACACGAACAGCAATAATGCTAATACGCGGGCTAAATGGCTCCAGGCCACGATTGGAGCCAAACGACGAAATCAGTGTAATAACGTCAGGATGTACCCGCTCTGCGAGGAATGCCACCAGCAGTTTCATGCCGGCATGCAGCAGTAGGACACCAGTGATTACTTAAGGTTGCCAGACCATGAATGCCGCCGAGCTGCCAGTACCGGCCGCCGTGCGGTACAGCGGCTGGTAGTCAACAAGGCGACATTTCAGATGTGAATCCTGGAGGGCGCCGTTCATCGCAATCCATGACTTGATCTCCGAGGAACCCGACTGATAGTAGCCTTCGCGGTAACTCAGCAGATATTTAAGGTCACCACTTTCCATCGCATCTATAATATCGCGATCAAAATCCTCGTCGACGACAGGATGGCTGAGACCGCCGCTGGCTATGACGGCCACTCGCGCATCATTGTCCCACGCTCGTACGGCTTTGCCGATCATCCTGCCAAACGCATAACAGCGTGAGGCATCTGGCTGATTCGGCGGAAAAAAAGTATTGATGTCAATCGGCACGTGTGGCACGGGATTATTGCGGAATATCTGCTTGTATATGAACCCGTAGGCATGTGGCATGCCGCTTGTATGAGCATGCGCCGGATCGGCACGATGCTGGCGATGTGAATACGTGATATCAAAATCATTGTTCATCGCTGACTCGACAAGATACCTCGCCAATACCGGGTGACCGGGAAATACCTTTGTTTCGTCGTCGGGCAAATGACCTTCATCTGCAATATGTATGTCGGGCGGTAACCGCTTGATTTGTTCGTCGGTTCGCGGCATGTTTTCGAATTTCTCACCGCCCATTATTGAGAATACCGGCCTGATGTCATCAAGAAACATCTCGCCCTGATCATTGCCGAAAATGATGGTGATATCCGGATGTGCATCGGCGAAAATCTCGCTGAGCTGGTCGATCGCTTCATGCGATTTGGCGATTCGCTCGTTGCAAATCTTCACATCCATCTGTTCGCTTAAGTTTTGATCGCCCCGTTGCGCCAGCAACTCCGCATATTTCACACGCTCGCCTTTGTACCAGAACGGCTCAGCATCTTCGGTGTCGCGCTGCGCATGCTGTTTCCACTCTTCAACGGGAGTGTGCAGCTGCGGTGCATGTGCGCACCCGATGCCCAGAACTATTGTTGCCACTGAACTGAATCTCTTATAGTTATCCGTTCCCTAGTTTACATCATCGTCGCCATCTTCCTGGCCATGTCGATCGAGCCGAGCGCACGCGTTATTTCGAGTCCTGTTTCTCTCAATGGTTGCAGATATCGAATGTCCTCGCTTCTCGTTGCGCCGGGTACGCCGCGGCTGGCCATTACGACCGTCAGCGCCGCCTGCAATTCCTCGGAGTGGTCGAAAATCGGCACCGTCACAGTCGCGAATCCCGCCTCGTGAGCGTTTGCGTCATATTCGTAAAACCGATTTTGAATGGTTTCCATCGTGCTGCGCATGTCGTTGGCGTCGAACGCAAGTTCCACGTCTGTGTTGCGGTCGCTGCGCCTTGCGAGGATACGCTCGCGTATGTGGTCGGATGAATAAGCTAGAATCAGGCGCGCGGTGGGCGACATTGGAATCGTCCATCGCGTACCACGAACGACCCTGGGACCCAGCGTTTTGCTGCTGCTGATGCTTGAGACGATCAACGCGTCGCCGCCGGCTGGAATTGCGAGTAACAGCGATTCGTCAATCTCATTACGCAAAACGACCATGTATCGATACGCAATATTGGTGATCTCGTACTGATCAAGCGCGGCCTTGGACAGCCGCAACAGGGTGGGCCCAAGCCGATAGCCGCTGTTGTCGGGCATACGGGCCACCAGGCCCAGGTCCGCCAGCGTGCTCAGATGGCGGGACACCCTTGCCTTGGTCATATCCAGACCAGTGGCAATATCAGTCACCCGTTGCGGGCGGCCGCTGGTCGCCAGAAATTCCAGCAGCTTCACGGTCACGACGACGCTGTGCACCGTGGATGAATTCGATTTTTGGCGATCGGGCGTGGCCATGCTGCGTAATCGGACTTATTGTTTTGTGGCTGATGGACTGCCCGATTCTACCGCTTTCGCCCGCGAATTTCGCATGCGTTAACGGGGCCGTCTTGCGGGCAGGCTATCAACTAGCGAATATGCAATAAGTAGGCAACGAATCCGCCTAGTGCCATTGGCACGGCAAAGAAGATGAAATTCGCCGACATGTCAAAGCCGGCGACAATGAGATAGCCAGCGATCGCCGGCCCGGCAACCGCGCCGGATCTGCCGAGCCCGATAGCCCACCCGATGCCGGTGCTGCGAATCTCGGTCGGGTAAACTTTAGACGCAGCGCCATACAGGCCGGTGAAGCCGCCTTGCTGAAGAACTCCAATGAGCAGGATCAACGTCATCAGCAGTGACAATTGATTTGGCGCATAGGCAAAAATTACCATACCGATTGCGGACGAAACCGAGAGCAGAAAAATCAGGTTGGACAGCTTCCATCGCGTCGACATCCACGCCATCAGGTAAATCCCGATAACACCGCCAAGATTGAAGTTAAAAAATGCGTCATGTCCAACAGATGCGGAATATCCGGAATCTTCCATCAGTTTCGGAATCCAGCTCATCAGGAAGTACAGGGTGCTGAAACAAAGAAAAAAGGCAGTCCAGAGTGTAATTGTCTTGCGGCGATGCTCCGGGGCCAGCAATTTCAGCATGACATTAAACAGATTACTGTCCTTGCCCTGCTTGCCCGCCGCGACCGCCGGCAATTCGGATAGTATCGGCTTCTTCAGTTTTTTAAGAATTCCATTGATACGCTCGAGTGCATTCTCGGGCCGGCGTTCAAAAAGGAACTTGAGGGATTCAGGAATCAGCATCCAGGCAACGAGACCCATTGCCAGCGTGAATACGCCACCAAACCAGAACATGCCCCGCCAGCCGTACTCGGGCATGATGTAACCAGCAACGACCGAGGTCATCATGGCGCCCATCGGGTATCCGGATGTCACCACAGCGACAGATGCCGCGCGATATTTGTCGGGGCTATACTCCGCCGCCAGTGTCGCCTGACACGCCAGCATTGCCCCCGCGCCCATACCACTGATAAACCGCAGGATGATGAACTCCGTGAGCGAACCGGCATTTGCCGTGAGAATGATGGACGCGCCAACCAGGACCACACTGATAACAATCACGTTGCGCCGCCCGACGATGTCTGACACCGGCGCCAGGAACATCGCACCAAACATCATGCCGGCAAGAGCGAAGCTGAAGATCCATCCCAGCCGGTCAGGCGTCAGTTGTAATTCCGACGATACGGCGCCTGCAACGACTGCCATTGCCGTAATGTCGAAGCCATCGAGCATGTTGAAGAACAGGCACATTCCGACCACCAGCAACTGCTGCCCACTGACTTTGCCTTTATCGATAACCTCGGCGACGATACTCGCGCTGCTCGCAGGACTGGCGGCCTCAGACATCCGCTATCTCCAGAATTGATTGTTGATTGTTCCGGCTGGGGAATTATTGGTCACCTTGACCGGAAAATCGAACAATTGCAAAGCTTTTTTACAGCTCTGTAACGTATTTCAGTGCCTGAATCGGGCGCGTTCCCAGAACTTTTCCAGGTCACCCCCCAGATACAACGCTCTGAAAAACGTGTAGGGATCACAGTCCACTTTTGTTATCACTCTCGGGCTGAAGTCCCGGTCGTAAACGCGCCGAAGATACGGCGTCCGCGTATAGTTCTGCGGATCGTGCAGCCACATGTCCGCGTGCAGATAGCCTTTGTCATCGAAATAGAAATGCTCAACCGTGTATGCGTCGGCAGACACCGGTTGCCCACGCGCGCTCATGAACGCAGGATTCAGTTCCGTTGTGGTTACGACGAGCGTATCTCCTTTCCATTCACCTAGCGAAAAGCCGAGTGATGAGGCGGTCGCGGTAGCCGGGAATTCGCGCCCGTCGAGATAGATACGCCGTGCATAGTCAGCGCCATATACGATGACGATCGTGTTGTCGCTGTACAGGATCTCCATGGGATACGGCAGCCCCGACGCCAGCACCAGTCCGGGTGAGGCGCACCGGCTGTTGGCGTTGTCCATGTCCAGGTAGCTATTAATCGTCGCCTGTCCCTGTTCGGTCATGGCGTAGCGAATCTTGCTGACTGCGCCCAGCCCGAAAGCACGGTCCCAGATGCCACTCAGATCCACGGGATGCGGCGCCAATCCGTCCAATTCGGGGCGCGGCTCCGTATGCGTCCCCGAAAATTTTCCATCCTGCCAGGGTTGCCCGAGAAAATTGTTTGCACCATGGTGCGTCAGTTCACCTTCCAGCAAACCGTCCTCATTCAGGATGCCTTTAAATGTCGATAAGTACTCAACATCGAATCCGCTGCGCCAGTCGAGATCGAATTCGAATTCGTTGCCGTTGACTCTGAACGGCACAGGGCCGTTGTATACATAGGCACTAAGCACACCGTCACTTTCCTCGACGGTTAGCTGCAGATAGGAAGTACTGCTGCCGACAAACGAAAAACCTGTGGTAACGATGGTCCAGTCGCCGACCAGCTCGTTGCTCTGCGCGAAAACGCCTGAACTGCACAGCACAAGAATAGCGGCCAGATCCCGTGTCGTGCATTTTATCGTATTCATTGATCTGCTCCGATCTCAGCGAAGACCTGCAGGCTGGCCGCGTTCGCGTTCGCGATGGCATCCGCAGCAATCCTGACTGCCGCAGCGCTTCCGTCGTTGCTCCCGTGCAGAAATTCAGCCTCGATTCTGATTTCCACCTGATCGGCGACCATGGGAACGAATCGATCCAGTCCGAAATCCGAGCGCCTGAGCGTCCCGGATGCCGAGAAACCGATGACTGGTTGGTTCAACATTGGATGTTCCATTGCGCCGTTGATCACGACCGACAGTACAATAGGCCTGGTGATATCACGTATCGTAATGAACCCAGTCAGCTCGCCCAATGATTCGTTGCGTGGAGTGTAGCTGTGTGTGGAAAACGTTATGTGCGGGAATTTGTCAGCGTGAAAAAATTTACGCGATGCCAATTCTTTGTCGAAATAGTCGAGATTGGTACGAATTGAGTCGACATCCACTGCTATGCTCACTGTACTTTTTTCCAATGCGTTGCTGTCGAGTTCAAGCTCGCCATCGATGCCCGTGGCGCGCAGCAAGGGGTAGGAAAGCCCTTGATGAAAATAGGAAAATGTCACGTAGGTGTGCGACTTGTCGACGGCATAGGTGCCCGACGGGATCCCCAGTAGCCCACCATCGGCAACAGGTTCACCCTGTCCGCAGGCTGCCAGCAATGTAAATACCGCTGCCAGATTCCAGCAATTTCTGAAGTTCATGGTACTTTCTCGAATTCGATTTGCACTGCCAGCGACAGCTCATCACCAATCAATGGTGCATAGCCCGTTAGTCCATAGTCGGAACGGTTAAAACTTCCAGTCGCAGAAAAACCGATCATCTCCCGGCGATTGAGAGGGTTCATGGACGCCGAATTAATGGTTACCTCGAGGGTGATCGGCTTCGTAACGCCGCGGACGCTGAGATCACCGGTCAAGCGACCCGAACTTTCCGAGGTTTCCTCATAAGCTGTGCTTTTAAAAGTAATTTTCGGATAATTTGCAACGTCGAAAAAATCGGCGCCTTTCAGGTCATCGTCGAGCGCCGGTACCGCCGAATCAACACTTGCGGCATCAATTATTATGCTGACGTGGCTTAGACTCATATCATTGCCGTTGAGCTCCAGGCTCGCTTCAAAATCCGCGAAGTGAATTTGCGGATTGGACAAGCCGAGGTGTGAATACGAAAAGCTCAAGTAAGCATGAGTATCGTCCAGTTCATAGCGGCCTGGCGTGATATTCGACGCGATCGAATCGAATTTACCGGATGCCGCAACATCTGCACTGCCGCGTGCACTGAGCTCTGCACTTGACTCCCTGATTCCGCGCTGCGGGCTTATTACCCGGCCATCGTCTACCGTGACGACACTGATAGACATACGTTTTGTATCATGGCGGCCGAGAATACCCTCCACTTTAATGTGGTCGCCGACCTGCAAAGTATCTTTGGTCCATCCCACCCGGCCGAGCATCATCAGGTTCATGGTCTGCAGGTCCCAAAGCTCCTTGCTGCCGTCGTCATTGGTAACTTCGAGGTAGTAGCGGGCATGCGGGTTTTTGTAGATAACCTCGGTAATGACGCCCTCGACCTCACCCTCATTTCCGGGTTCATAGTCCGCGGCAAATGCATGGTGGGCTGCTGCAGTGTCGATTTGCACGAATGGCAAAAATAGAAACGCTAGGTAAGGACGCATTTGAATTCCCCCGTGAACTGCGATGCCATCGATGTCCGGTTCTCGAATTCTAGCAGGCCCGACCCAATTCGTTGGCGTCAAAGGGTGCCGTCGGCCTCGACATGAACGTATACCGTAACGAACTGGCCGATCCATTGCGTGTCCAGAAATTCTACCAAGCCTACGTCCAACGCGATGCGATCGAGCACTGTTTCTCCGTCGAGCACGAATCGGCCACCTTCCTCCGACACCGTGAATTCAAGGGACACTGGCGTGCGCTTGCCTTTCACACTCAGGTACCCGTTCGCAACAAATCCACCCTCATCACGCTCTGCGAATTGGTTTGCCTGATACAGAACGGCGGGATAGTTATCCGAATCGAACCAGGTCCACAGCCGCAGCGCCTGATCACGGTCCTCGTTTCCGGTCTCGACTGCCGCCGTCATGATCTGAACGTCGAACGAGCTGACGTTCAACGAAGTGGATTCGAAGTGAATTGCAGCCGTCCAGTCAAGCCAGGCACCATCAAATGCGGCGCCGGAATCCATGCCTGTGAACTTAATCTGGCTTGCCGTGTAGTCAATATTCCAGGCACCTTTCATTTCATCTGGATCAGGCGCTTCTGCATCGGTCGCAATGCTCTGTTCCTGCGCAGGCGTGCCTGCCGGGTGTTCTTCCTTAGTGGCCGCACGAAACACTGCATAACCCATCAACACTGCCAGGATCAGTAGAGTGACGATACCTACAGTTGAGATTCTGCCTGTCTGGGTTGACTGCAAATTCAACGCTTATCCGCCATGCTTGCCGGCTTCCCAGCCATATGACCCGCCGATAGTCGCGCCGGCGACCTGCGCTGGCAATTCTTCGAGTTCGGTCGCCATTGTGTCGTTCCAGCGATTCAGGAAACCGAATAAGGCGATCGACGCGACAATTTCGACCACCTGTCCTTCGTCGAAGTGCTTGTAGAGTTCGTCAAAATGCTCCTGTGTTGCCTGGCCAGGCGACATCGCCCCATGGCAGGCTATCCGCAGCGCGGCACGCTCTGCTTCGGAAAAAACGTCGCTGGTCTCGTACTCCCAGACCTGGCTGATTTTTTCTGCCGACGCCTTGTGGACTTTCGCCAGATTCGCCATGTGCGCCTGGCAATAGCGGCAACCGGCAGCCTGGCTGGCAATCAGGCTGATCAGCATCTTCAGCTCTTCCGCTACAGTGCCTTCATACAGTACGACTTTGTTCAGTTGCATGAATGCACGTACGATCTCTGGCCGCCGCGCCATCGTTTGAATACTGTTTGGCGTAAAGCCGCGTGTTTCCCTGTAATGCGTGAATCGTTCCTGGATGTCCTCGGGAACGCAATTGAACGGCAAAGGATCCATATGGGCCATGCTGGTCTCCGGTTATTTTTTTATGCGGCGAGATCGAAGCTTGCAACGGTGCAGCCCACGGCAAAAATCGGCAGTTCCGCAGTATAGAACTGTAATTCGCCCTTGCCGCCAGCGGCCGCAGCGATAGCGATAAAGGTCCGTATTTCGAAACCGCCCTGCCCTGCGTCGCGATAGGTGGCTTCATCGGTGTATGCGAGCAGCGCATCCTTGTCGTTGCGCATCAGGCGATCGAGAAAGTCACGATCCCATTCCTCGTTGATCTTCCCGGAGTCCGGCGTTGCCGGCCAGTGGGATATGCCGCCAGTACCGACCACTGCAATCCGCTCCGGGACCGAATCGCAGGCCCGCCGCAGCGCTTCGCCGAACGCCCAGACACGATGCAGGGGCGTCAGGGGTGGTCCCTGGCAATTGATATTGACCGGAATTACCGGCAGGTCGTAGTTCGGCGTCAGAAAATTCAGTGGCACCATGATGCCATGGTCAAATTTCCATTCTTCTGCGAAAGCCGTATCGACGGTTTTCATCACCTCGCGGATCAGCCTGCGGCCAAGATCAGGTGCCCCGGGAATCTTCGTGCGTGCGATCTTGAGCCACTCCGGGTCCTCGATGGGGCCTTCGTAGAACTCACCGATGCCCATGCAGTAGGCGGGCATGTTGTCCATGAAGAAATTGCCAAAGTGTTCGGCGGCGATCACGACCAACGCCTCAGCACCGGCGTCTTTTATTTGCTGACGTTGTGTGTCGAGATTCGCGTAAAATTCGTCGCGCTTTGCAACATTGTCAACCAGATTCGCGCGGCCGGTAATGCCGGGTGCGTGACTGAGGACGCCTGCATAAACAAGGCTCATCGATGTTTCTCTTCTTCGGTGAAACTGGACCCGCCGCCCGTCATCGTATAGACGCCTGCACGAACCGGTCCGTGTTTATCAATGCCTTTGCGCATCATGTCGAGGTAGTCGAACCACTCGATACCAAGGAAGGCGGCATAGTGCATCAATATCTGTCCATTGACGCCGAGCACGTACAGGAGACCAATGTCCCCTTCCCGCAATGCCGTCGCTTCTTCCTCCTTCAGATCGAATTCGCCGAGCAGTCCATCCAGATCACTGCCGTATCTTTCCTGGGCAAGCTCGTCGCGATTTAGCTGGAACAGGAATTTTTGCAGGTAATAAAGACTCATCAGACCCCCAGTTTGGGTACTCGATGGCTGCCCAGAGCCATGCAGACATTCTTCGTCTCCATGTAAAACTCGAAGCTGTAGTCACCACCGTCGCGCCCTATGCCGCTGGCTTTCATGCCACCAAACGGTGCAGGCAGGTGCCGGTTGTTCTCGGAATTGACCCAGATCATACCGGCATCGAGGTTTCTGGCGAGCCGGTGGCTTCTACCTACGTCGTTGGTCCATAGATATGCGGCGAGGCCGTATTCACTGTCATTGGCAATCGCCAGGGCTTCATCTTCGTCCTTGAAGGAAATGGCAGTCAATACCGGACCAAAAATTTCCTGCTGCGCAATCCGCATATCATTTTTGGCGCCGGTAAACAAAGTGGGTTCCACATAATTGCCAGCGCCCTCAACCGCTTTTCCCCCGGCGGCGATCTTCGCACCGTCCTCAACCGCTACGCCAAAGTAGCTTACAACTTTTTCGAAGTGGCGGGTGTGTATCAGAGGACCAATTTCTGTCGCCGGATCCAGCGGGTGTCCGACCTTAAGCTTGCCGACTCGCTCGATCAGCTTCGCGTTGAACTCGTCCTCAATAGTTTCCTGCACGAGGAGCCGGCTTGACGACGTGCAACGTTCGCCGTTCAGGCTGTAAATCATGAAAACGACAGCATCCAGCGCCCGTTCGAGGTCGGCATCGTCAAACACGATAACCGGGTTCTTGCCACCCAGCTCGAAGTGCAGGCGTTTCAGCGTAGCCGCGCCCTGCCGCATGATATGGCTGCCCGTCAGGGTCTCGCCGACGAACGCAACCGCCTTGATCGCGGGATGTTCGGTCAACGCCTTGCCCGCATCCTCGCCCAGGCCCTGCACACAGTTGAGAACGCCGTCCGGCAAGCCGGCATCGTGCGCAATCTCGGACAACATCATTGCGCTGTACGGTGACCATTCAGCCGGCTTATGCACGACCGTGCATCCGGCAGCCAGGGCTGGCGCAATCTTCCAGGTCGATAGCATGAACGGCGTATTCCAAGGCGTAATGACGCCGACCGGACCGATCGGCTGACGGATCGAATAATTCAGGTGCTCATCGGCCGGTAATGCCTGGCCATCTCTTGCACTCGGCGCCATATCGCCAAAAAAGCGGAAATTTGCCGCACCGCGAATTGCCGCCTTGCTCATGAATCGCAACGCCTGACCCGAATCGACACTTTCAACCAGTGCGATATCGCGCGCACGCGCCTCGATCGCGTCTGCGACCTCGTGCAATATTTTTTTGCGTTCCTTGCCTGGCAGGTTGCGCCAGTCCCCGAAAGCAGCTTCCGCTGCCTTGCAGGCAGCATCGATATCGTCAGCGTTGCCCGCCGCAATTTTTCCGATAACGCTGTTATCGATCGGCGTCAGGTTATCGAATGTCTTTCCCGAACGGCCACTGTCAGGCTTGCCGTTGATAAAATGCGGCAAAGTATTTTCGCGGAATCGCTCGAGTAGTTTGTCAGCATCCTGCAGGTTCGTATCGAAGTCACTGGACATTTATTTTTCCTTCTCGCGTGCCGCAAGGTACTCGCGCAGATTGCTTTTCTTCCACCGAAGATCAGCATCGAGCTCCTGAATCTCATAGGAGATGGCAAGCGGCGACGATGAATAGATCGGTTCGAGATACTCGCACAGCGCCTGAAAAAGCTTCTCCCCGGCGGCCTTGCGCACATCGAACGACCGTCCCGGCGCAATACGCAAGAAGACATTGATAAATGTGTTGTCCGGATGACCGTCGGCAATCCGGTAGTGCTGTCGCGCCACGGCCCGCGTCCGCAACCCGCCGATGGGCAGCGCATCGATGCTGGCGGCCGTCTCGTGGAGCACGCGGAGAAGTGCCTCGATGTCCAGTTCGGGCTCCAGATTTGCTGAATATTCAATGGTTTGATGCGGCATCTGCTGTACTGTTTGAATTAATTTAACATGTTAAGTATACTGCCTTCAGAACGCACGTCAAGTGACTCATACCTGACAATTTCGAGGAACATGCGATGTCCAGTCTGCAACGAATAAAGGGATCGATCCCGCCCGTCGTAACACCGATTCGCGATGGCGAGGTCGATTACGACGCATACAGAAGCCTGATCGATTTCCAGACATCGCAGGGCTCACATGGCGTGCTGGTCAACGGCACGACCGCCGAGCCATCAACCCTGACCACCGATGAGCGGAACCGGCTGGTCGACATCGCCGTCGACACCGTTGCAGGGAAAATTCCCGTAGTTGCTGCGACTGGCTCGCAATCGCTGGCAGAAACCGAAGTATTGACCCGGCATGCTGTAAATGCCGGAGTCGACGCATTGCTGATTGTGACGCCCTACTACATCAGGCCACCGCAACGCGGCTTGATCGAGTACTACCTGAAGCTCGCGAGCCAGTTTGATACGCCCTGGATGATCTATCACATACCCGGCCGTACCGCAGTCAATGTCACCCTGAACTCGATGAAAGAGATTCGTGACAAGTCGCCGCATTTCGTCGGTATGAAGCATGCGGTGAACGATCTCGGCTTTGTGACCGAATGTCTCGCCGCATTCGGCGATGATTTCAAAATCTTTGTCGGCCTCGAAGAACTTTCTTTTCCAATGATGACCATTGGCGCCTGTGGGCTGATGAATGCAGTGGGTAACCTGCGTCCGGCGATTCTCGCCGAGATGTGCGACGCCGTGTGGGCTAGCGACCTGAAAACCGGCCGGAAATTGCATCAGCGCCTGCTGGAAATTAACCAGGCGGTGTTCTACGACACTAATCCGATCCCGATGAAATACATGATGAAGAAACTCGGCATCCTGCCGAGCAATGAGCATCGCCTGCCGATGCTGCCCGCCTCGCCGGAGCTTGAAGAAAGGCTGGACGGCGTACTGGAACGCGCAGGGCTGCTTCGGGAAATTGCGGCATGAGGTTCCTGAGTTTTGCAAAGGACGGTAACCAGAGCTTCGGTGCAGTTGTCGACAGTGGTGTTGTTGACCTCGGCGCCAGGCATCCGGAACTGCCGGATCTGCGCGGTGCCATTCGCGACGACAAGCTGGCTGAACTGGCAGATGAAGCGGCGAGTGCGGAACCGGATTGCGGGCTCGAGGATATCCAGTTTCTGCCCACGATTCCCAACCCGGAGAAGATTATCTGCATTGGCGTGAACTACGCGAACCGCAACGAGGAATACAAAGACGGCACGGAGCCGCCGAAGTATCCGAGCGTCTTCATGCGCACACGGGAATCGCTGGTCGGTCATGAACAGAACATCATGGATCCTCCCGAATCGGAGCAACTCGACTATGAGGGTGAAATCGTCATCGTCATCGGCAAGGAAGGCCGGCGCATTCCGCAAGGCAAAACGCACGAATATATTGCCGGACTGACGATTATGAACGAAGGCTCGATCCGCGATTATCTGCGCCACGCGAAATTCAATGTCACCCAGGGCAAGAATTTTGCGAAATCAGGTGCCCTCGGGCCGTGGATGGTGACCACGGATGAACTCGATCCGCTGGGCGAGATTCGCGTGACCACCCGCGTCAATGGTGATCAAAGGCAAAACGACACGACTGACAGCCTGATGTTTCCGTTTCGCTATCTCGTCAGCTATCTGTCGACTTTTTACTACCTGAAGCCCGGCGACATCATCGCGACCGGCACGCCCAATGGCGCCGGCGCCCGCTTCGATCCACCGAAATACCTCAAGGATAGCGATGTCGTCGAAGTCGAAGTGTCCGGCATTGGTATATTGCGCAACACCGTGGTGACGGAAGTGCCGGCGTGAGTGCTGTTCGACACACTGCCGGGCAGTTGCGGGATTTCCAGCACTCCCTGCCGATGGCGTTACTGAGGGCCCGCGAAGCGGCGATGTCACGATTTCGCCCGATGCTGAGAAGACACGGCCTTACAGAACAGCAGTGGCGGGTGATCCGTGCCCTGGCTGCATACCAGGAGATCGACGCGAGTGAACTCGCCAAGAGAAGTTTCCTGCTGGCACCCAGCCTGACCAGGATCCTGCGATTCCTCGAACGCGAAGCACTGGTGAAGCGATCATCCGATGCAAGTGACCAGCGCCGTTATGTGTTCGTACTAACCGCAAAGGGGCGCCGGATTTACGAGGAGGTAGGACCGGATTCGGAGCTGCTGTATGCCGACATAGAGAAAGAATTTGGTGCGGACAAACTCGAGGCCCTGTACGCATTGCTAGCCGAATTTTACAGGGTGCTGGGCGACTCAACCGCACCATAGAGCCGCCTAACTCCGGTTGTATGGTATGTCCAGAGATTGGCAACCATGAATAAGGCGCTCGTAAAGGGTGTCCCCGATTTTCGGTCAATTAAAGGGTAATCAGGCACCATCACTGTTTGAATTCATTTTCCAGAGCGACTGCTTCTCCTGCAGAAATTCCAAGCTCATCGCGTAAGCGATCCAGGATTGTCCTTTCCTTGTCCGTTACAAGTCCGTCTTCGACAGCGCCCTCCAGGGCAGCGCGGTAGACCTCGAGCCTTCGCACCTCCAGGTATTCAGGCGTATTCTGAACACTGTGCATGAGGCGGTTAGTCATACGCAGAGCCAGACGTTGTATTGGTCTCAGCGCAACCAATATTGCGATGGCGACAATGATGTTCAGGACCATCCCGCTCACAGGAACAAGCGATTCAAGAACTTCGCTTCCTACAATGAAGCCTCCTATTATCAGTGCGCCGACGGTACTTTGTTGCAAAGCGAATTTGACTTTGAGATCAATGTTGAATAGCTGAGAGCGCAGGACTGCATATGCCAACAGAAGAACGTATATCGAATACGCAATTGCGTGGCTGACGTTGTAGACAAAATCACCCCAGAATTCTATTGGGCGGAGAATTGGATACAGTAACTGTACAAGACCGATGTATGCGTCGCGCACCCCAAAGGCAATTGCAAACCACATTGCACTGTTTCGGGCTGCGGATCCTCTTCGCGCACTAAAGAATGCGGTTACTGCAACGACAAAGCCGAACAGGTAAACGGCGCCGAGCAATTGTATAGTGCGTTGACCAAAATCGACGAGCTGAAAATTCCATGGAGCCCAGCCAGGGCTGTAAAGCTCCGAAAAAAACGACTCGGGCCTTGCGAACACAAGCATCGCAGCTAAAACACTTAAAACACCCAACAGAACCATTGCTGACCGTGAGCGAAACGGTCTGACGAGCGGCGAATCCAGGGCAATAGCCAGGAAGACCAGGTATTGAAACGGCAAAGCCACCATTGCGGCCGACCCGACCGTGACCAGTGCGATGACGATAGACGGATCCTCGAAAAAGAACAGAAATCCCGTCATGAAAGAAAAAAGACCCTCTAAGATAAGGATTAAACTCAGTGATCGATTAAGAGGTCTTCCGGGAGCAGTTCGCAAGGCAAAAACTGCACAGAACCAGGCGGCGACGAATGCAAACGTGCTTGGAATGCCCCACCAGGTCCAGAATAGATTCATCGTATTGATTGAGCCAGGAAGCAGCGTTTCAACAAGTGCAGATGCGTGATTTTACAAGAATACGCCACCGTCGATTCTTCAGCGAGCATCATAAGAACGATCTTAGTCGGCCGTTAGCGGACTGTCGAGTCGGGGGGGTCGGGTTAACTGAACGTCCGCTTCCCTCCTGTGACCTCAACCGGTCAACGCAACATCCCCCTCTCTGGAGTTATAGATTAGACGTTGCGTTGACCGGTTGAGGTCGCACCCGCCAGCGGGAAGTTTCGATACTGGCTGCCGTTCTCGTCTATAAAACCGACCCGGATACCGTAGTTACCTTTCCGGAGCCACTGGTAGACCTGTCGCACATGCGGCTCGATCGAGGCAAATGCCAGTTCCTCCCAGGGCAGATCGTGTTCTTCGAACCATGCGCATTCGACGGCTTCTTCTGTCTGGACCGTGTCTGGTCTGTGTTCAAGGTGACAACGAAACACGAGGTGCGTCTGCGCCATATGCAGGATGGAACTGACGCTCACGAGCAGCATCTCGTGGGCCGGCACATCGATACCGGTTTCTTCGAGGAGTTCCCGGCTCGCGCCGGACTCCGGAGTTTCGTCATTTTCCATGTAGCCGCCCGGTATCGCCCACTTACCGGCAGCAGGCGCGGTGCCACGTTTAATCCAGAGCATGGATTCACCGACGCAGACGTAAGTCGCTACGAGGACATTCGGATTCTGGTAATGGGTCATGCCGCAGCCATCGCAGACGAATCGCTGCCGGTTGTCGCCGGCTACCGCCTGCAGCGATACTTTCGATCCGCAATCGGAGCAAAAATTCATGGTTACTCAGGATCGGTTTAGCAACTCATCAACGCGCGCCATCATGTCATCCTTGTTATAGAGATCGAAGTAGACCGAAGCCATGATGTTCTGCGGTCCGAAGAAAAACCGCTCGTAGAGAAGCTGCCGATTGCCAAACCCCGAAACCGCCACATCGTGTGCCAGTCTGAACAGTGCGATCCGGTCCCTGCTGTCGAGATTCACGGTCTGGAAATACCTGCCAACGTCATCCGCCAGGTCGTTGCTCAGATCGGCCTCGGTTGGAGTAGCCATCAATGAACTCGAGCCAAGCATATGAATTGTTTCGATGAGTTTCGGATACATTTTCGGGAAGACATTTCGCGAGGTGTCCAGTGGTCTTCGCAGCGGCACGTAATTGCCGTACTGATCCTCATGCGCCTGGCTTTCCCCGCTGAACCGAAAGGCACGCACGGTTTCAGCGATCCACATGGCTTCGGCAATCTGTCCCCTGACAGTCATGTCTTTGTCTTTGCCGGTCGCCTGCGCCATCTTGCACAGGAGACCGACGATGAACTCGGCCTTTGCGAGTTTGCCGCACACTACCTGGTGCATCATGTGAATAACGGCGTTGGTTTCCGCAAACGCCCGGTTGCACAGCAGCGGGTCCCGGTACATGAACACGCGCTCCCACGGCACCAGGACGTTATTGAAGAGAACCACTGCGTCCATTTCCTCGAAACGGGATGCCAGTGGCGCATCAAAGTGGGACTTTTCGTGATCGTAGCTGTCGCGGCAGAGCAGGCGCAGACCCTGGGTAGCGACCGGGATCGCGAAAGCGAATGCAAACGGAATATTCTCCTCCGATGCTTTCAGCAAGGTGGACGGGAACACCTCGATCTCGTCCGCGTGCGGACCCAGCGTCGCCAGCAGGCGGGCGCCGTTGACGACGATTCCCGCGTCGGTCTCCCTGACAACCTGCAAGGCCACCTCTTCACTGGACTTGCCTTCTTTGGCCATTGCGAAGTTATAGGTCGGGTTAATCAGCGTGTGCGTCAAAACCTTGTCGTTATTCCGGATGTACTCGTAGTAATTGCGCATGTTTTCGGCATATTCCGGCTTGTCCTCCCCCAGGAAAGCAGCAGCAGCCGCAAACGACATCATCGATGCGTTCTTGTAATCGGGTGTTCGGCCGAACATGCCGTTCGACCAGGTGGCCCACTCGTAGAATGCAGCGCCGCGTTTTTCGATGTCTTCGCGGGACTTTGGAATCATGTACGAGGTGGCGTATCGCTTGCCATCTTCTTCGTAGGTAATCGTCTCCTGTAATTCTGCATCGAATTGCTTGTCCATGAAACTGGCGAGCGTATGTGCGCCCCGGCTCAGCCCGGGGTGTGACGTCACATCTGCGACTTTCTTGCCGTGAATCCAGACTTCGCGGTCGTCACGAAGTCCCTCAAGATATTGCTTGCCGTTGCGAATGCCTTCCCCGCCCGTTGTTTCAATTTTACTCATACTGCACCTGCTCTCTTTTACTTGGTTCTTGTTACTCGTTAATGACCTGCCGACTTGCCGTTTTTTCTTCAGCTTCCTCGTCAATCGACGATATCTGCTCGAGACCGGCAATCAGGGCGTTCCAGGTTTTCGTATCGACCGAGCCGCGTAATTCGGCATAAGCCTTGTCGACGCGCGGCCTTACTTGTGATTCCAGCGCTGCTCCCTTACCCGTCGCGTGCACGAAAACGTGGCGACGGTCAGTGTCGGAACGGCGTCGATCGGCAAGCCCGCTCCTGGTCAGGCGATCGACCACGCCAACGAGGCTTGGTGGCGATATCAGGGTCAGGTCCGCCAGTTCGCGGAACGCAATCTGCTCGTGCTGCCAGAGCACCCTGAGCACTCGCCATTGTTGTTCGGTCAGTCCAAACTCGCTGAATATTTGCCGAAACCTGGGCATCACTGCATCGAGCGTCCGGTAAAGCATCATTGGCAATGAGCGGCTGAATTCCTGCATTGCGAAGTCGAATCACTTTAGTTAATATATTAACTATTAACATATTAATAAAAATCAGACGGATGTCAAGCCTGGCTGGGGGAGCCTATGGATGAGATGAAAAAATTCCGCCAGTGCCTCGGGAAATTCGCGACGGGCGTCGCCGTCGTGACCTGCGCTGACGAAGACGGCAAGCCCTATGGCATTACTGCCAACAGTTTCAGCTCGGTTTCGCTGGAGCCCAGGCTGATCCTGTGGAACATCGCGAAGGTTTCCAACTCGCTGCAGGCATTTCTTGATGCCGAATATTTTGCGATCAATATTCTTAGCCGTGACCAGGAGGACTTGTCCTCTCACTTTGCAAAATCCGACCACACTCTGTTCGATGCGATCCGGATCAGGCGGTCTGAGCAGAATGTGCCATTGATTCCCGCCGCGCTGGCCTGGTTCGAGTGCCATACGCATCAAATCCACGATTGTGGCGATCACTACATTATCATTGGCGAAGTCGTCAGTTTCGAGTCGACCACAGCTGAACCGTTGCTGTTTTTCAGTGGCAATTACGCAGCGATTGACGCAGAAAGTCCCGCCTGAGCAACGGATCCAGCGATGCTTCCTGCTTGCGCCACTACTCTGCGCGGACGTGCGTGTCGTACCAGGCCAGGTATCTTTCGTAGCGGTCTTTTTGGAAACTCGGCCGCGAAATACCGTGTGATTCGTCCGGATAGACAACAAGCTGTGTGGTGATGCCGCGCCGTCGCAATGCCTGGTATAGCTGTTCCGAATTCTGAATCGGCACGTTCCAGTCCTCTTTGCCGCCCATAACGAGCGTTGGAGTCGTAATTTTGCCGACGTTATTGAACGGGGAAATCTTTTCCCACGCCTCGCGATTCTCCCAGGGCAGGCCGAGTTCCAATTCCCATTGAAGCTGGTAATGGTCGTGACCATAGTTCGCAGCATAATTGACCTCGCTGGCACCGGTAATGGCCGCTTCGAAGCGATCTGTCCTGGTGATTACATAGTTTGTCAGGATGCCACCGTAGGACCAGCCGCCTACGCCAAGGCGCTCCGGGTCGGAGTAGCCCTCGGCAATCGCGTAATCGACAGCGGCCATTACATCTTCAAAGTCTTTAACGCCCCACTCTGCAAAAAGCACAGCAGAGAAGTCCTGACCATAGCCGCTCGAGCCGCGGGGATTGGCGACGACAACGACATATCCATTTGCCGCAAACAACTGAGCGTCCCGATTGAATGAGAAATCGTATTGAGAAACCGGACCGCCATGGATGCGGAGAATTGTCGGATATTTCTCGCGTGGGTCGTAATCCGGTGGTGTAAATATAAAGCCCTCGATCTCCGTGCCATCGGCACTCGGAAAGGTCACGTTTTTGACAGCAGCAAGGCGGCGTTCTCCGAGCAACACATCGTTGGTATGTGTCACTTGATGCAATGCACCGTCCTGCCACAGGAATATCTCACCGGGAATCTGCGGCGTACTCAGCCTGATTGCGACGGTTCCGGATTCATGTAGCGAGAATTCGCGAACGCTCAATTCTCCGTCTACCAGCCGCTGCACGCTATCGCCGGCGAGATCATATTGCGCAAGGTGCTGTTCCGCGCTGTCTTACAAAACGAACAGTATTGATTCATCGTCAGCCGCGAAAGCCGGTGCACCCACATTTCGATCGAGTGCTGTCGTCAATACCCGTTCCTCGCCGCCCGCAGCAGGCACGATCGCAAGATGATTTGTCGCATACCAGATCAGGTCGGGCTCAGTCACACAGACGTAGGCAATAGTGCGGCCATCGTTGCTCCAGGCCGCGCTGTAGTCGGCGCCCGGATTCCTGGTTATTTGACGTGCAGTCCGGTTCTCTGCGTCGCCTTCCGCGGACACGACCCAGATATCGGTATTTTCATTACTGTCAGGCTCATCGGTCCGGTTACTGGTGAACGCAATTGCGCTGCTATCCGGGTTCCACGCCGGCTGCATATCATCAAAATCACCGAAGGTCAGCTGAAGTGGCTCCGCATCGCGCCCGGCTACCACATACAGGTGATCGCGGCTCCGATCCAGGTATGGCACACCGTCCCGCTTGAATTGCAATCTGTCGATCACGTATGGCAGCGGTTTTACTTCTTCGCCGGCCTCGTCCGCTGCCTCCTTCGCCAGGTCAGCCGCAGTTTTGTCCCTGATCACAAGCAGCATTTTCTGGCCGTCGGGCGACCATAGAAAACCGCCCACGCCCTGATCTACCGCCGTGTATTGCTGCGCTTCGCCGCCTCGCAGATCCAGCGTCCAGACCTGGGTCTTTGCCTCCTCATCATCTCCCTTTGCGGCCAGAAATCCCAAATACCGTCCATCCGGACTCCAGCGCGGCACTGACGCCGAGTAATCGCCGGAAGTCAGTTGAACGACCTCGCTCCCGACCCTGGATACCATGTAAATTTGTGTCGAAGATTCGTCAGTCTCGAAGTCGACCGATTCAATCGTATAAGCGATCCAGTCACCGCTCGGGCTGATCTGAGGATCCGAGACAGACTTCAATGACAAAATATCCTCGGGGGTAAAGTACCCAGGCGCGTTTCCATCCTGCGACCATCCGGAGAGGGGAAAAAGCAGTAGCATTGCTGCCACGAGAAGAGCTTTTATGCGGGTATTAAACACGTTGTCTGCCTCTTGATTCTTTTTGAGTGAGGTGCAGCCTAATCCGTTTTTCGAACTATTCAATAGGTATCGGCCGGCATAATGACCAGCGGTAAATAGAATAATCTTCATAGCTCGTCAAAGAATAAGCGGTGCCGGTGTTGTCTTGTTTGTTTTTTCGCCCGCTGGCTGATCTGCTTTGGTTTCAGGCGGTTGATTCATGCTTAGCAACCATTGAAGGCCATGTTTCCTAACATGCCCTTCAATGTTTGTCGCCCGGTGGGCCGGGCTCCTACGATAGCCTATCGAATTTTTTTGAATTATTGATTGGCGGATTCTTCAACCTGGCCCAGCTTGCGATAGTAGTCCGCGACGATTTCCTTGTGCTCATCCGGGACTTCGTCGGTTACGTTCGCACGTACACTCACGCCGTTCGTGCGTACAGTTCTTGCAAGCGCCAGCTCCAGTTGCTCTACAAGAGACAGGGCGTGCCGTGATTCTGCATCGAGCATGTCGGGGTTGCCGCTGAAGTCTGACGCGCGAATGTCGGCCGCCAGGCGACGCAGTTCATCGATATCCTGAACCGTGGTCCCCGCCGCGCGCAATTCGCGAAACAGGCCAATTACATCCTGATAAATATTGTCAGCCTGGCGGTTCAGTTCACGCGTGAACTCGAGATCAGCGATGCGTACGCCGGTGGACTGTTGCAGATCGTCCCGGCCGCGGCTAGTGAGTGCTCCGCCCCTGGCATTGCCTTCCGCCAGCCGTTGTAACGCGCGCCGCAGTTGCTGCGTTGCCGCCAGCGTTTCGGCGAAGCCATCCCTGCCCGCTCCGCCACGACCTTCGCCACCCTGTCCAGCCATCTCTTGTGCGCGTTGCAGGTCGTCGCGCAGCTCGCGCAGACCCTGTGTAACCGCGCTCTCGCTGGCCGCAATGTAAATTGCTTCGCCTTGTTCTATGTACCTGGCAGCGACGGCAAGGCGGGTTTCAATTTCCATCTCGCGAAGTTTCCTGAGCGCTTCACGGATTTCTTCTGCCGCACGCGGATTGGCATTATCGAGGTTCCTGGCCGAGTTTCGTGCGTCCAGTTCGAGGGCCTGCAGTTCCGCTTGCAGGCGCCGTTTCTCCTCTGCGATCTCGTATTCTTCATTCATCGTCAATCCGCTGTCAAAGCGTTCAAATTCGTTGATTCCAGTCAGTACACTGCGAATGGCCTCCTGCAGGCGATCCTCGAGCGCCGACTGGGTCGCATACAATTCTCCAGCGCGCCTGGTCAGTTCACTGACCGATGCCTGCAGCATCCTTTGTTGCTCCTCGAGCGCGCGATCTCTCGCGCCCTCGAGCTGACGCTGTGCTTCCGCCGATGCCCGGCGCAGATCATCGGCGTTGCCGCCGTTGCGCATCGCCTCGCCGACTTCGTTCATGGCACGGACGGCACTGTCAAGGCGGCGCCTGAGATCATCAAGCTCTCTTGATGAGTCGCCTGGCTGCCCGTGCGAACCCTGCCGTCCCGATTCAGAACCCTGGCCACTTTGTCCGGATTGTGATCGCGACTGATTTGCCACCGTCTGCTGCTGCAGTCGCTCGAGCCGATCGCGCAATTCTTCGACGTCCCGGCGCAGCATTTCCTGCTGCCAGCGTTGTGCGGGCGTCGCTGTCCGCGCGCGATCGAGGTTTCGTGCCAGTTGTTCCTGCCGCCGTGCAAGCTCAGCGAGCTTGTCTGCAGCTTCATCAATCTCCTGTTGCGGCGCATTCGGCGATGCCATGCTGCCCGACTCGTATTGATTCTTTTTGAGATCCATCTCGAGTTCGAACATTTCGGTCAGGTCGCGGCCTGCCTGCCCACCACGACCACGATTGTTTGCCTGCAACGACACGCTGATATCGGTAAATACGGCTTCGGCCGCCAGCAGGTGTTGCAGGGCTTCCTGCTCCGGCAATATTGCCTGCTCCAGCTCCATTTCGCTTAAGGCTTCTGCCGCAGGAATCATCGCTCCGCCCGCCTGGCGGAGGTGCTCGGCGAAGGTCGCGATGTCCTCATCAGTTGCGGTCAGTTGCCGGGCACGTGCGCGTTGCGCCAGCGTCTCGACCTGCCCGCGCAATGTCGCTTGCAGCCGCGACAGGAGCGCCGCGTTGTCGGGAACATAGGCCGCGTCATTCCGCCGCTGTTCGGAAAGTTCGCGGATCAGGTTCCATGTCGATACGATAATCTCGCGCTGCCGATCCGAGATTTCACTCTGCTGCCCGCCTTGTTGTCCGCCCATGCCGCCAGACTGCTGCGACTGTGAGTAACGGCGGTCGAACGGCTGTACATCAATGAAGAAAATGTCGGTGCGCGCGATGTTTTTCCGATCCCTGGCAATCGCATAGTAGGAAATCAGGTCACCCGGGCTCATTGCCGCACCGGCATCATGACCTGATAAGGATTCGAGAAAAAATACGTGATCGATTTCCACGACGTTGGTGTCGACCGGCCACTCGATCGACTGCCACTCGCTGGCGTTGACCGAGTAACGCAACTCCAGTGATTCAAGCGCAAAATCATCTTCTGCCGATATTCTTGCAGTGACTTCCTCGATGCTGCTGGCGCTCCAATCCCGGCCCGGCCGCACAAATTTGATACGCGGTATTTCATCATCAAGGAGTGTGATGAAGTAATCGTCAGTCAGGCGAATCTGCTCGCCACCGATTTTGGCGGCGACAAAGTACTGACCATCCTGCACTACCGTAAAGGTCGCTGTTGCCGTGTCGCCATTGATTTCGAGCGCAATGACCTGGTCGTCCACGATCAGCTCGCCCGGAGTCATCACGCGATCGGATCGAACCGTTACCTCCACTTGTGTATCGGCAATCGCACGTACGTCACCGCCCGGATCATGAGTCTCGGGTTCGCGCCTGGTCCACTCGGGGAAAGTAAACTCAAGCACCAGGTTCTCAACGATCGGCAAATCAACGACCTTGACCTTAAAGGTCGGACTGCGAACATTCGCGGCCGACACGTAGTACGCCAGCGGCTGGCGAACCGAGAAAAAAGTAAACGCAAACAGTTCGTCTTCGTCCGACATTTCGACCTGTTGCCACTCGCCATCCCCGAAACTTGCATGCACCCAGGCGCGAGCCGGCTCGAATCCCCGCATCGTCGCACGTACGCGAACCGTGCCGCCAAGGCGAATGCCATCGTCGCCGGGGATGACTTCGATACTCTGTGGCGGCAACAGTCCGGGAATCGCCCAGCCGAACCAGAGATGACGAACCCCATAGGCATAATTTCCCGGCCCTGCAATGGCGAGGAACAGGAGCCCTGCTATTGCGACAGCAGTCACCGTGTAGGCAAACGTGAATTCTTTCTTTGCAACCTGCGAGTCCGGCGGATGTTCTTTCGCAATTCTCGCTGCGTCCTCGGCCAGTAACTCGCGCATCGGATTGCGTTCGTCATTAATTTCTACATAGGTTTCGACCCGGCCACCGAACGCCTCAGTTCGTTGCTCGATGTCCGCGGCGCCATTTTCGTCAATGCGCCGCCTTGGCAGAATCACAAAACGATATACCAGCGCAGCCAGCAGAGCGATGAGAACCAGGCGGGAAGTAATGACGATATGATCAGGAAACCCATTGCGAATTGCAGTGCCAACGGCGACGAGCGTAACAAGCAGCGCCACCACCGACATCATTGCCGCGCCGCGGGCGAGAACCAGTTGCTTCAGTCGCAGCCGGAACTGATGGAGGTATTGATCAAGTTCCTGCGTAGATTTCATCGATTCGCCCGTGCGAGTGGCGCCAGGTAAGTGTTGCCAAGCATCGACTCAGCAATGACGACCATTGCCAGTATGAACAGCAACCAGTGCCACAGCTCCACGGGTTCCGGCTCCACGGTACCAGGCTGGCCGGCAACGATGCCGTCCAAACGCGCAGTTGCATCCTGCCATCGATCCAGCAGCTCCTGGGAGATCCTGGTGAGATCGGATTCGCGTGGATCAATGTTGGCGGCCACCAGCATGTTGTCCTGAGAAGTGTAGACCTCGTAGAAACCCGGTTTATCCAATTTTATTTGCTGCGCGCGAGTCGTATCGGCCAGTGACAGGACCGTGTTGCCGTCCGGATCCACGACCTGGCCGGAGGCATTGCCAACCAGCGACAGGGGTAAACTTGCGCCGGTCGTATAGGTTTTCGAAATTTCGTTGATGCCGGACAAATAACCAGCGGTTTCAATGATAAAGCTGACAAACACGGGGCGGAGCGGCAGGTCGTTCCAGCGATTGTCGAGACCATTCAAAAGCAGCAGCAGCCGCCCGGCCCCGATTCTTCTCTCTATCAGAAATGGCTGCTTATTCTCCAGTCGAATAAGGACCTGGTCCGCGGCCTGTACCTCGATCGGGATGGTTCTCGATACGTTGACGGTATGCCAGCCTTCGGTCTGCGCAAGCACCGGGTGAGAAGTATCAATCTGTCCCGGCGACTGGAACTCGCTGCCGCCGATATCGACAGTGGCCGCGCTCAATCGATGGCCGGTGACAGGAAGGATACTGGAGCTCGCAGCCCGAATGCCGGAAAATGCGAGCAGGTTGCCGCCATTTTGCAGGTATGCGGTCAGTGCATGGTCGAGTTCTTCGTCAATTGCTCCGATGTCATCAAGCAGTGCCCAGCGGTACCGGCCAAGCACACGCGCATCGAATTCGCCGATGACCAGTGGTTCGACGTGGTAGCTTTGTCCGGCATCTGATTCAAGCGCTGCCGACAAATAGGTGACGGGCAGGCCGCCGCGATTGAGCGTAATCAGCGGAACTGACGCCGGCGGTTCATTCTCCACGACATGGAACCACTGATTGTCAGCCGCCAGGTCGTCGTCGGTATTGATCCTGACCTGAATCCGATTGTCGCCCTGTTCGTATTGCAGATCCGTGAAGCGCAATGTAACAGGGCCGGTTTCAGAGAGCCCCCGCATTTCGACAACTTCGCCGTTGAGTAATAGCTCAACATCTGCGAGCCGCTCCCGATCACCGAAACCGAACAGGCCGACGTCCAGCCCCTCGGCCGTCTCGCGGACAAACTTGACGGACCAGTTGAAAGGCGCGCCGGTGCCAACGACATGCGGAATCAGTCGCGTCACCCGGGAGGGAACCACGTCGGCAAACCTGACCGGCATCGCGCTGCCCTGAAAATCACTGATCATGTGCAGTGTCACCGGTGGCGGCAGCGACTCCGCCAGGCGATCGACGGCAGCCATTGCGCTACCAAAATCCAGGCGCAGCGCGCTGACCCTGAGTCTCGATACTGCAGCACGATGATCCGATTTGTCTGCTGACAAGCTACTCCCGATATGCAGAGCATCATCGACGTCCAGCACCTGCAACAGCGCACCAGGTGGCACATCGTCGATAGCCTGGCCGGCAACCGCGATTGCCTGATCGAAAGCGCCGGCACGACTCATCGAAACGGAAGTGTCTACCAGGATCAGATGTGTACCGGCAGCACCCGCTGTCAGTGATCCAGGCGGCCTGATGAGGAAAGGCTTCGCAAATGCCAGCGCAATCATCAGCAGCAACGCGATACGCAATGCAAGTAATACCAGGTACTTCAGCTTCTTTTGCAGATGTACACGCTCCTCCGTTGTCTCGAGCAACATCGCCGAACTGAACGATTGACGATCTGAACTCTGCGTCTGCAGCCGATGCAGCCAGATTGGCAATGCAATCGCGAGTGCGCCGAACAGGAACAACGGTGTGAGGAAACCCATTACTATTTTCTTCTCTGCCGGAACAACAGATAGTTGCGCAGCGCCTCATCGAGTGAGTCGCAAGTGTTCACGAGCACGTGATCCGCACCAATACTGGCCGCGGCGGCCGCGAGCGAGTCGATATGGGCACGGATGCGCTTAGGGTATACCTCGCGCATGAACTGCGGCGCCACCTCGATTGCCTTGCCGGTCTCGAGATCTTCGAGCAACACGTTGTTGCCGAATTGCGGGTCGAGTTCCTGCTGGTCGAGCACCTGGAACAGAACCACATCCTGCCCGTGCCAGGCCAGTGGGCGTACACCCGCCAGCAGGTCCTCGGCATCACAATAGAAATCCGAAATCACCGCAACCAGGCCGCGGCGCGATATCTGCTCCCTGAATTTATCGAAGGGCTTGTCAAACCTCGTGCCCACGGCAGCTTCCGCCGAATCGATGCAATGTAAAATGCCCTGCAATTTACCGGCGCGTGACGACGGCGCACGATAAGCCCTCACTTCTTCGTCAAAAATCATGCAGCCAACCGCATCGTGTTGACGCGCCGCGAGAAACGATAAACTCGCGGCCAGGAACTGGCCGTAACGTAACTTGCTGACGGGCGGGCCACCAAATCCCATCGACGCACTG
>Ga0209988_10000234_pt1 | contig 32573 bp, 29 predicted proteins | sample N075metaG_FD_183115 | JGI IMG/M metagenome (GOLD analysis project Ga0209988, IMG submission 183115) | Deep subsurface microbial communities from Kermadec Trench to uncover new lineages of life (NeLLi) - N075 metaG (SPAdes) (version 2) | ecosystem: Environmental > Aquatic > Marine > Ocean trench... | reverse complement strand
CGTCCACCAGGTAGCCTCCGTCACAGTCCTGGCAGTTCACTTCAACCTTCATCGAGCAGCCCTCCGACCAGGGGTCAGCCAGCGCATCGGGTCGACGCGCCGGTCGTTCAACCGGATCTCGAAATGGCAGTGGTCGGTGGTCGCATTCCCGGTACGGCCAACGCGGGCGATCGATTGGCCCTGCTCGACGCGTTCGCCGACACGGACCAACAACGCTGCGTTGTGGGCGTACAGCGACTGCATCCCGTCGCGGTGATCCAGGATGATGGTCTTGCCGTAACCGCGAAGTCCGGCGCCGGCGTAGGCGACACGGCCGCTCCGGCTCGCCAGCACCGGCTGCCGGGCCACGCCCTTGATGTCGATCCCACCGTGCCGGTGGTTCCGTCGCGGCGCGCCGAAGCCTGAGAGCACCGTGCCGTTACGCACGGGCCAAATCCATTCGCCTGCTGCGGCGACGCGCTCGTGAACGTGGGCCCTGACGTCGAGGGTGTCGCGAACGCCCGGGATCCAGATCATGTCACCCGGGGAGAGCCGCGACGGGTCGAGGATCGAGTTGGCTTTGACGATCCTTTCCAGCGGAACCTCGTAGGTCCGCGCGATACGCCACAATGTTTGCCCCGGCAACACGCGGTGAAACACGCCCGGAGGCAGCTCGTCGATTTCCGGCTCGACGGCCGGTGCCGGAGCAGTGGGCGGGGAATAGTACGTGTCCACTGCGGGGTGGGTTCTTGCCGCGCACCCGCAGAAAAGGCAGACGACGACGGCGAGCACGCTGCCAAGCAGAGAGCGAACATATGGAAACCCAAGAATTTCCATATATCAACTATAGGTTGGCGATGCCCCAAAGGCCAGCACCGACCGCCGATGATCGAACAATCCCCGTTCACGTCAGTTTTCGCCACGGAAGTAGGCACCCCGGACCCGCTTCGGTCATAATCGCCGCCGGTACGGGTTCGTCCTTAACAAAACGAGGGAAGTCGAATGGGAACCATCAAAGTGGATTTCGGTAAGCAGTTGCGGCCGCCGCAGATCAACCCGAAGATCATCGGAATCATCATCGCGTTACTCGTGGGGTTGTTCCTGATCGTTCAGACCGTGGTCATCGTCGACCCCGAAGAGGTTGCGCTGATCATTCGCTTCGGCAAGTACCAGCGCACGCTGACGTCGGGGTCCCACGTGAAATTGCCGCTGTTGGAAAAAAGTATTTTCGTTCCGGTCGAGCGGCAACTCAAAGAGGAGTTTGGTTTCCGTACCGCCCAGGCGGGCAGGCGGACAACGTACGATAGCGGTAACTTCGCCGACGAGTCGTTGATGCTGACCGGCGATCTGAACGTGGCAGTCGTGGACTGGATCACGCAGTACCGCGTCAACGACCCTTACAAATATACATTCAAGGTGCGCGACGTGGTGAGCACGTTCCGCGACATGAACGAGGCGCTGATGCGGACCGTCATCGGCGACCGTAGCGTCACCGAGGTGCTGACCATCGGGCGCGACGAGATAGCCTCCGAAGTCGAGGTGCGCCTTCAGAAACTGTGCGACCAGTACGAGATGGGCATCAAGATCGAGCAGGTCGTGCTCCAGGACGTGAACCCACCGGACGAGGTGAAACCGTCGTTCAACGAAGTCAACCAAGCCCAGCAGGAGCGGGAACGCATGATCAACGAAGCGCGTTCCGCGTTCAACAAGGTGGTTCCGCGTGCGCGAGGCGAGGCCCAGCAGATGGTCACGGAGGCCGAGGGTTATGCGGCGAACCGGGTGAATAGCGCCGAAGGGGACGCCGCGCTCTTCCGCGAAGTTCTTGCCGCCTACCGGCGCGCGCCCAATGTGACCCGCCGGCGGATCTATCTGGAAACGATGGAAAAGATTTTTCCTCTGATAGGACGGAAGGTCATCCTCGATGACAGCCTCGAGGGATTGCTTCCACTTCTTGCTCTCCAGGGTGAGGTGCCGAAATGAACTTCGCAAGAATCCTGATACTGATCGTTCTCGGTGTGATCGTTATTGGCCTCGCCCTTTCGGTTTTCATTGTCCAGGAAACCGAACAGATCATCATCGCGCGACTGGGCAAACCGATCCGGGAGATCACGACGCCGGGCCTCAATGTGCGCGTGCCGCTCGTCGACAAGGTCATCCGCATAGAGAAGCGATTCCTCGAGTGGGACGGCGATCCCAACCAATTGCCCACGCGGGACAAACGGTTCATCTACGTCGACACCTACGCACGATGGCGCATTACCGACGCCACCAAGTACTACCAACGGTTGCGTGACGAATTCGGCGCGCAATCCCGTCTTGACGACATCCTCGACGGCGAAACGCGCAACACGATCGCCAAACACAACCTGATCGAAGTCGTCCGAACCAGCAACCGCAAACTTGCGGAAACCGCGGAAGTCGGTGCTGAACAGACGGAACAGATCGTCAAGATTATGGCCGGTCGGGACAAGTTGGCCGCGGAAGTGTTGGCCTCCGCCAACGAAGCCACGGGGGAACTCGGCATCGAGATCCTGGATTTCCGGTTCAAGCGACTCAATTATGTTCCCGAGGTCCGTCGCGAGGTCTACATGCGGATGATTTCCGAACGAAACCGCATCGCGGAGCAGTTCCGCTCGGAGGGCGCCGGAGAGGCGGCACGCATCAACGGGGAGCGCGAGCGCGAACTGTCGACCATACGATCGGAGGCGTATCGGGAGGCCCAGGAGATCAAGGGCCGCGCCGATGCGAAAGCCGCGGATATCTACGCCAAGGCCTACAACGGGGATCCCGACTTCTATCGCTTCTTGAAGACGATGGAGGTGCTCGAGCGTACAATGGACGCCAACACGGTTCTGGTGCTCAGCACGGACGGGGAGTTCCTGCGCTACCTGGAGACTTCGAAGTAGCGGTGATCCTCGACGCCTGCACGCGGATTCGGCGGCCCGCCGTGTTGGCCACCGTGGTGAGCGTCGAGGGATCCGCCTACCGGCGGCCCGGGGCGCGGATGCTCATCTCCGAGGACGGCCGTACGACCGGGATGGTTTCCGGCGGGTGCCTCGAAACGGATCTGGCTAACCGCGCGCAGGCGGTGTTGCGGCAGGGTGGGTCGCACACGGTCGTCTACGACATGCGCTCGCCCGATGACATCGTCTGGGGGTTGGGGCTCGGGTGCGACGGTGAGATCCGGGTGTTGCTCGAAGCACTCGATCCGGAAGCGGTGCCGTCCTGGTGCACGTTTGCCGTGCGCAGTCGCGATCGCCGCGGTTACACGGCGATCGCGACCGTATTCGACGCGCCCGGCCCGGCCCGGATCGGCCGTCGTTGTTGGGTCGATGACCAGGGAAATCGCGGAACCATGTCGAGCGACGATGAACTCGACGCCGCCATGATGCGAACAGCGAAGACGTCGTTGGCCGAGAAACGATCACGCAACGAGACGTGGGACACGACCGACGGGCCGTGCTCGGGCCTGGTGGAGATCGTTCGCCCACGTGTGCAGTTGTACCTGTTCGGTGCCGGGGCGGATGCCGCGCCGTTCGTCGAACAGGCGGCGGCGCTCGATTGGCGGGTCGGTTTGTTGGACCACCGCGAGCCGTTCGCCGATCCGCATCGGTTCCCGCGCGCGAACGAGGTCCGCTGCGTCGACTACGCGAGTTTCGATATCAACCGGCTGGGCGTCGACGACCGAACCGCGCTGCTGCTGTTGACTCACCACTTCCTCCACGACCGCACGTTGCTGGGACGGTTGCTGGAGATTCCAGCGGCCTACCTAGGTGTGCTCGGCCCGCACCGTCGTCTCGAGCACTTGCTCGCGCGGTTGGCGGCCGATGGGATCGAGCCGTCCTCCCGGGCGCGCGAACGGCTTCACGGACCGGTTGGCCTCGACATCGGATCGGAAACACCCGGGGAGATCGCGCTGTCCGCGCTGTCGGAAATCCAGGCGGTGATGAACGAGCGAAGTGGCGGGCGGCTCCGCGACGGAAATCGGCCGCTCCACGATTGGCCGCGTTGATCGGCGGGCTCGTCTTGGCCGCGGGCGCCTCGCGGCGCTACGGTTCGCCTAAACAGCTTGAAGTCCTTGACGGTGAAACATGGATTCACCGCACCGTGCGGTTGGCGTCGGAGGCGGGGTGCGCCCCGGTTCGCGTCGTTACCGGCGCACATGCCGAACGCGTGCGCGGTGAACTGCGCGGACTGGACGGCGTCGAAATGGTCCATCACCCGGGTTGGGAAGATGGGGTCGGAAGTTCGATCGCGACCGGCATGCAAACTTTTTACAAAGAGCCCACGATTCGGGCGACGTTGATCCTGACCTGCGATCAGATTCACTTGAACGTCTGGGTCTTGCGCCGGCTATGCGACGCGTTCGACGGCGTTCCGCTCCGCGCCGTAGCCAGCGCGTATGCGGGAACCGTGGGTATTCCGGCGCTGTTCGAGCGCGGTTGGTTCGAACGGCTCGGCGCGCTCACAGGCGATCGGGGAGCCAAATCGTTGTTGCTCGAGCGCCCCGACCTGCGCATCGACATCGACTGGCCGCAGGGCGCGCACGACCGCGATCGCAGGCGCGATCAGGGAGGCTGACCTATAATGACCTCATCTACCGATAAGGATGATTTCCATGCGTCGGACGCTCGTTTTGTTGACGATGCTCTTTGTTTCGCTTTCAGTAGTGGCGCCCGCCACGGCCCAACAACGCCGGCAAGTGGATCCGATCTTGCCCGGGGAACCGTTCGTCAAGGGCACGTTCTCGAATTTCAACGTGCAGGCCGGCGGACCGCAGACGATCGACCTTGGGGCAAGCCTCGGTCAGCGCGCGATCATCTTCGTGTACTGGGTCGCGGGGCACGATCGGGCCGACAAGACGTTACAGCAGGTCCAGGAGATCGCGAACAAACTGTCGGCCGATCGTGCGGTGATCTACGGAGTCGCGATTCCCCGACCCGGGCGCGAAAAGGCCGAGATCGTCAAGCGACTGGCCGAACTCGAAATCAAGTTCCCGGTTCTCGACGATTCCAATTTCATCCTCGGACAGCAACTGCGCGTCCAGGCCGTCCCCAACATCAGCATCATCGACCGGGCGGGCAAGTTACGCCTCGCCAACGGTGCCAGCTTGCTACAAGTGATCGGCTACGAGCAGACCGTGCGCACTGCAATTGAACGTGCGGTCAAGGACGGTGAGGTTGGAAGCTACGGCTACCTCGAACGTTACTACCCGGTCACCGAACTGGTCGGGAAAGAGTGTCCGGATTTCAAGGCGCCGCTGCTGAGCAACAGCGTGGAGCAGCGCCTGTCGGGGCTGATCAAGAAGGATCATGTCAACGTGATGATCTTCTGGTCGGTCAACTGCCAGCACTGTCGCCGTGAATTGCCCCTCATCAATGCCTGGCTGCGGCAGAATCAGGAGGGTCTCAACGTGTTTTCCGCGGCGGGGGTTTCGGACGAAGCGACCAAGGCACGCACGAAGGAGTTCTGCGACATCAACAAGTTCGTGTTTCCGACGCTCATCGATCGCGATATGAAGATCAGCAATTTGTACCAGATCACCTCAACGCCGACGATCCTGTTCATCAGTCCCGACGGCGTGATTGACTCGGTTCTGCTCTCGACCGACGGTGACTTCGGCACGATCGCCACGCAGAAAATGAAAGAGTTGCTGGGGAGCTAAGCCGTTAGCTAGAGCCCGTGCTCGACGATCGCGGGCAATCGACTGAGGTCGGGAATCGCCTTGTCGTTGGCCGAATTGTGCCGGTCGACCCAGATCCAGTCCACGCCTGCCGCCGCCGCCCCGGCCCCGTCGAGTTCGGGGGAGTCGCCCACGTGTAACACGTCCGCGGAGACGGCACCCATTCGCTCGAGCGCTCGGTGGAAGATCGCCGCGTTCGGCTTCTCGACCCCTTCGAAGTGCGAAACCACGACGGTGTCGAACCAACCGTCGAGCGACAGTGTCTTCAAGACATCCGGCAGCCGTGAATCCCAGTTGGAAACGACCGCGAGCCGCACGCCACGTCGGCGCAACGTCTCGAGAGCCGGCAGAGTATCCTCGAACACGTGCCAGGCATCGACGCTCCCGAAACGTTGCTGCAGCCTCTTGAGACCGGCGGCCGCCAGCCGGTCCCCGATCAGTTCGCCTGTGGCAAGTTCGACCGCGCGCTGGGCGAAACGGCGCCAGTAGCCGTGCTCGCCGTCGTCGAAGTGGGCGTAACGGTCCGTCCCGGTGGGGATCGAACGATTCATCTCGTCCCAGGTCGCATAGACCGCGGTGTTGAACCGTTCACTGTCGCAGCGGACGCCGAATTCCGAAAACACCTGCGCGTACACTTCGCCGAAGGACCCGCGCGGCCCGATCAAGGTGCCACCGACATCCAGCAAGACAACGGGGTAACGCAACGAAGTCGCTACTCGGTGATTTCGAACGTCGAGGCGTCGAGATCGGAGTTGACGACGATCGAGTTCGTCGACACCGTGGCGAACTCCTGCCCATCGAAGCTCAACACGCGCTTGTGCGGCAAGTTGTAGCCGTCGGCATCGCGGTAGTCCGAGTAGACGACCACGATTTCGCCGGGTGTTCCCTGCATTGGGTGCCTGCCCTGGTAAGTCTGGCTCACGATCTCCCCACGGTCGTCGACGCAAAGGACCGTTTTGACTCCGTCCAGCGTGATCATGACGATCGTGCAGGCTCTACCGTCCACCTCGTCCGTTCCGCCCGCGACCGCCTCCGCGTCGTCGACACGCCCGGCCATGACCAGAAGCTCGCGGTTCAGATCCTCGAGCTTCCTGGCAATCTCGTCGTCGGGGGCAGGCTGCTTCCGGCCCCCGGCCAGCATCATCCCGCGGCGACCGTTGATCACGATGGTCCGGTCTCCCATCGGCGTCTTGACGATCTGACGCAGCTTGTCCGGGAGTTGGATCGTGACCTGCTGGCTCACGGACATCGTCCTTCCGCCCATGCTCAGCGCGAGCGTGTAGTCGCCGTCGAGCGCCGTCGCTGGAGCATTGCCGCCGTTGATGTACTCGGCCAATCGGGTCAACAGCGCCTTGCCCGCGGAGAGCGTTTCGGCGTTGCGGACGATCTTCGGAGCCGAACTCACGGGCTCGGGGATCGCGATGTCGACGATGTCGACCTCGCCGAAGTCGGAGACCGGGCGGTCGAAATCCGCCGATTTTCCCACGACCAGGGTAACCAGCTTGTCCGGGTGGATGTATTCCTTGGCCACGCGTGCCACGTCTTCTCGGGTCACCTTCTCGATCCCGCTGCGGTAGCGTTCGAGGAAGTCCGCCGGGTAACCGTAGTAGGCGTAGGTCAGCTGCTGCCCGAGGATCTGGCTCATCGATGTCGAGTTGAACACGAACGAGTTGAGGATCGACTCCTTGGCGCGCGCCATCTCCTCGCCCGTCGGCGGGGCGGCCACGATGGCGTCGATCTCTTCGCGCAGCGCGTCGATCGAGGCACCCATCGTTTCCGACTTGGTCGACAACGCCACCGAGAAAATTCCTTCGCGCAAGAACCCCGAGCCGATGCTGCCGCGGACGCTGTAGGCCAGGCCCTTTTTTGAGCGCACGTTACTGAACAGACGCGCCGCGTATCCGCCGCCGAAAATCTCGTTCATCATCTGGACGGAGTAGTAGTCCGGGTTGTCGGTGCGAATGCCGCGATGGCCGAGGCGAACGTACGCTTGGGTCACATCGTTCTTCTCGATGAAGTGTACGCCGGGTTCCGGTTCGTTGACGACGATCTCGGGCAAGTTGGCGTCGGGCCCCTTGGGCCAGTCTCCGAACGCGGCCTCGAGCTTGCTTTTCATCGCGATGCTGTCGAAGTCGCCGACGACCCCCAGCATGATGTTGTTCGGGTGGTAGTAGCGTTGGTGCCAGGCGACCAGGTCGTCGCGTGTGATCGACGCGACCGTGGCGTACTCCGTCATCTGCGTGAGCGGTGAATCCGCGCCATAGATCAAACGGGCGAACTCACGTCCGGCGATGCCGCCGATGTTGTCGTTGCGGCGTGCGATCCTGGTCTTGGCTTGCTGTTTGGCCAGAGCGAGTTTGTCCTCGGCGAACGCCGGATTGCGCAGCACGTCGGCGAACACCGCGAGGACGTCGTCGAAGTCTTCCTTGAGGCAGTTCATCGATGCCGTGCCGACATCCCCGCCCATCCCGGTCTCGACGAACGCCGCCCGGCTCTCCAGGTAGTCGTTCATCGCATCACCGTCCATCGACCTGGTGCCGCCCTCGCGCAGCACCTGACCGACGAAATCGGCCAGTCCGACCTTGTCCGCCGGCTCGTAGTTCGAACCCGTGCGGATACGCCCCGTGACACGGATCAGGGGCAGTTCGTGGTCTTCGAGCAAGAAGATCTGCAACCCGTTGGACAGCGTGTGGACCTCGGGGCGCGGGACCTCGCGCTCGGGGAGCTTGGGAAACTTGATGTCGCGGTAGTCCTTGACCTGCGCATCGACCGGGACCGCCAGCAGGGCCAACAATGCCAACACGGTCCACCCTTTACTTACCGTCGGTTGATTCATGATCGGTCGTCTCCCCTAGTTCGAGTCGTCGTTGACGATCATGCCGACCGTGCGGTTGGTTGAAACAAAGGTCTCGTTGGCCACGCGCATGATGTCCTCGGCAGTGACCGCCTCGATCTTGGCGACCTGGTTGAATATCTCGCGCCAGTCACCGAACTGGACATGGGCCGTGGCGAGTTGCGACGCGATGCCGCCGTTGCTCCGCATGCTGCGGATCAATCCGGCCTTGGCCTTCGTCTTCACCATCCTGAGTTCCTCATCGGAGACCGGCTCGGCCTTGAGCAGCTCGAGCTCCGCGCGGATCGCTTCCTTGATTTGCTCGTTGGTACTGTCGGGTGTCGGCAGTGCAAAGAACAACATCAGCGTCGGGTACTTGTCGCCGGGGAATCCGTTGAACGCCGCCGCGGTTGCCGCGATCTTCTTGTCGCGCACCAGGCTCCTGTAGAGCCGCGACGTGCGACCGCTCGACAGCACGTCGGAGATCGCGTTGTAGATCGCGTTGTCCGGGTGCGTCGCCGCGGGGCGGTGGTACGCCTCGGCGTACAGCGGTTGGGACGCGTCGGGCATGATGATGATTTTTTCGGCGATTTGCCGTGGTTCGATCGTGCGTACCGGTGTCGGTTTGTCCCCGGCCGGCAGCCTCCCGAAATACTTGCGCAACATTGGGAGCGCCTTCTTCGTATTGACGTCGCCGACGATGACCACGGTGATGTTCGCCGGGACGTAGTACTTGGCGTAAAACGCCCTGGCGTCTTCGCGCGTGAAGCGTTGCAGGTCGCTCATGTAGCCGACGGTGGGCATCCCGTAGGGGTGCGCGATGTAAGCGACGCTGATGAACTGCTCGAACATGCGGCCAAACGGGCTGCTCTCGGTACGCATCCGCCGCTCTTCTTGGACCACATCGCGTTCACGGTAGAACTCGCGTAACACGGGATCGAGAAACCGCTCGCTCTCGAGATAGGCGAACAACTCGAGTTTGTTGGCCGGCAGCGCGTACATGTACACCGTGGAGTCGGCGCCGGTTCCCGCGTTCAGCCCGGCACCACCGTTGCGTTCGATGATCTCGTCGAACTCGCTCGTGACGATGTACTCGCCCGCCTTGTCCTGCGCAGCGTTGAACTCGGCTTTCAGCGCGGCGAGTTTCTCCTCGTCGGCGCCGCCGGGTCTGTCACGCTCGGCGGCGAAGGCGTGGTAGGTGCGGTCGACCTCGGCCATCGCCTTGACTTCGGCCTTGTAGTCCTTGGTGCCGATTTTCGAGGTCCCCTTGAACGCCATGTGCTCGAACATGTGCGCCAGTCCCGTGATGCCGTTGACCTCGTTGACCGAGCCGACGTCGACGTGGGTGAAGAACGAAACGACCGGCGCCGTTTTCCGCTCGTACACGATCAACGTCAGACCGTTGTCGAGTTTTTCGATGGTCAGATTCTTTTCGAACTCCTCGATGCTCAGAGCCCGTGCCCAGGGTGTGGCCCCCAGGGCCAGCAAGGCTGCGGCGAGCACCGTCAGAACGAATCTTCGCGTCATCGCGGGTTCTCCCCTCTCCTCGTTTGGTAAGGTTGAAAGGAGGACGCCCTGATGCGCCCGCCTGCACCCATGTTGTACTGGTTCGCGACGGCCCCGGTTATGGGCCGCCAAGCGCTAGAACCGTGCCTCACTAGATTGACGTTGACCCCCGTTTTGAACAAGCGCAACATTATTGTTGCTGTGGCTCGTCATGCTGTTTGATGACAGCCCATTGTTCACGGGTTTCCCGCCCGAGGGTTTTGCGGTGTTCTCGATCGCCCACCGCGAGGAGCGGCGGCGTGCGATCATCGCCGCGTTTCATTCCCAGCTGGAGGCGCTCGGCAAGCTGGTGATCCGGCGGCTGGCCAAGAAGAGTTCGAGCGAACTCCATGCGCATCTCCCGCAACTGAACTGGCCGCCCGGCTACCAGCCGTTTTGCACCTGGCTGGCACTTTCTTTCGAGCTCCACGGCTACCAGGACGGACCGCAGTTGAACCTGGGCATCCATGCCGACCACCTCGCGGTGCGGCTCGGGTGGGATACCCGGTCCGATCGGTTCGGCCGCTTCGAGTTCCTCTGCCGGCACGGCGGGCTCGGCCGCCGGCTGACGGACTGCCTGGCCACTCAGCCGATGAAGATCCGCGTCTACACGTCGGCGCGCTGGCCGCAGGGTTCCCGTATCACGTTCGAAACCGAGACCGATGTCGCGGGCTCGTTCGACGAGGTCAACCGCCGCGGCGTCTGGTGGGAAATTGGCTGCCGCTTCGACCTGCCGGCGCAGGCGGAACTCGTCGCATCCCCGGAGTTCGGCCGCCAGGCGATCGATCTGTTCGAGACGCTCCTCCCGCTCTACGAACGGATCGTCGGAAGCGCCAACCGTTGATACGACTGGCCTTGTGAGCCTTTGATACGCTGGCGTCCGTCGAAGGAGGCAAGCATGTGGTCACGACGACGATTCCTGGGATTGGGCGCGCTCACTGCAGGAGCCGCAGCCACCGCGGGTTGCGTGGTCACTCGACTGTCCGAGCCCGTCAAGTCGATACCGGCGTCGATCGCGGCGCTCGAACCCTTTCCCGATGAACCCGTGCCGATCAGCGCCGACGAACGGCGCGTCCGAGTCGAAAAAGCGCGACGGCTAATGACCGAGCACGGGATCGACGCGTTGTTGATGACCGGCGGGACCTCGCTGGTGTATTTCACCGGTGTGCGCTGGGGTCTCAGCGAGCGTCTGTTTGCCGTGACGATCCCGCGCGAGGGGCGGCCGTTCGTGGTCACGCCGGCATTCGAGGAGGATCGCACGCGCGAACAACTCGAGAGCGGTCCGTTCGCGGACGGTGTCGATGTGTTGATCTGGCAAGAAGACGATGATCCCTATCGTGTGTTCGTGGGCGGCCTGCAGGCCCGCGGGATCGTCACGGGAACGCTGGGGATCGAGGAAACCGTGCGTCATGTCTTCAGCGCCGGGATCGCCCAGACCGCACCTGCGCTCACCCTGACCAGCGGCACTCCCGTCACCGCCGGGTGTCGCGCACGCAAGGATGCCCACGAGATCGAGTTGATGCGCATCGCTTCGGCAGTGACACTCGCGGCGTACAAGGCTGTTTACCACGCAATCGACGAGGGCATGACGCGGGACGACGTGCGCACGTTGGTCTCGACGGCGCATGAACGGCTGGGCTATTCGGGCGGCGCGATGGTGCTCGTCGACGCGTCGAGCGCGTTGCCGCACGGGACGGTCAAACCGCAATCCATCCGTGAAGGGTCGATCGTGTTGATCGACGGCGGTTGCGGTGTGGAAGGCTATCGCTCCGACATCAGTCGAACGTTCGTCCTCGGCGAGCCGACTGACAAGATGAAGAAGTTGTTCGAGATCGAGTTCCGCGCGCAGACCGCGGCGCTCGAAGCGGCGCGCCCGGGGCTACCCTGCGAGGCGGTCGATGCGGCTGCGCGAAAGGTCATCGACGCGGCGGGTTACGGGCCCGACTACGCCTACTTCACGCATCGCCTGGGACACGGAATCGGCATGGACGGCCACGAGTGGCCCTACCTGGTGCGCGGGAACAAGCTTCCGCTCGCGTCGGGGATGACGTTCAGCGACGAGCCGGGGATCTATCTTCCCGGCGAGTTCGGCGTACGGCTCGAAGACGAACTGGTCATCTCCGAGGAAGGGGCCTACCTGCTGACGCCGCAGAGCCCGTCGCTGACCGATCCCTTCGCTTGAAAAGCTGGGGTTGCGATGTAGCAATGGGGGACCTGACCCCGTACTTCCCGTACTTCTTAACTGGGGACCAGCCCGACGAACACGACCGGTGTGATCGTTGCCTCGACGGTGACGACCTGCAACGGATTCTGTAGCGTCGCGCAGTTCCCCAGGTCGGGCAGGGGGCCGATGTCGACCTCGATCACCCCGAGCGTGTTGATCGCATCGACACGGGCCCGCACGTTGACGATCGCGTCGACGAAATCGAAACAACCGGAGCCCTGGGTTCCCCAGAACACCGCGATCAGCATGTCTTGCGTGAAGTCGAGCATTGGCGCCGAACCCGCGAGAGGCGCATGCGCCTGCCAGAACGCGTCCCAGGTCGCCTGCTCCTTGAACACCTGCGTACTCGGGGTCGTCACCTCGAGCGGCTGGGCCGCGATGAAATCCGTGAACACCAGGGGAAAGTACTGCACCAGGTTGGTAGGGTCGCCGGTCTTGCACGCGGCCGAACCGATCGTAATCAACCCGCATAGTGCGAGCAGGATCATCCTACGCATCGTTGCGCCTCACGATCACCATCGACAGGTCGTCCGCGGGCCGGAGACCGTCGAGGAAGCGGTCGATTTCCGAAAGGATCAAGTGCCCGGCCGCTTCGGGATCGAGGTTGCGCAACTGCGGGGCCAACGCTTCCAGACGCTCGATGCCGAATTCCGCCGAGTCGATATTCTCAGCTTCGGTCACACCGTCCGAATATATCAGTAATACGTCGCCGGGATCGAGGTGCAGCGAAACCTCCTCGTACTCCGAGTCCTCGAACATCCCCAAGGGCAACGACGAGGCACCGAGGCGGTCGATCCGGTTCTTGTGCACTGCCAGCGCCGGGTTGTGTCCGGCGTTGACGAAGCGCACCGACCCCGAGTCGTGCTGCAATTCGGCGTAGAACAACGTCGCGAAACGGTTCGACATACCGTCCCGCAGCATCGTTTCGTTGACGCGCGCGGCCAGGTCGTCGAGTGATGCCGCGTGGATCGCCAGCGCCCGCAACGTGGCCTGCAGTTGTGCCGAGAGGAGCGCTGCACCGAGTCCCTTGCCCGCCACGTCGCCGAGCACTACCGCGTGACGAAACCCGTCGAGCTCGATGTAGTCGATCAGGTCGCCTCCGACGTCGTTGGCCGGACGCGAAATACTCCACACCGACCAGCCGGGCAGCTTTGGGTGACTACGCGGGAAGAGCATCACCTGGACTTGGCGCGCGATCTGGATCTCGTCCTTGGCGACGAGTTTGTCCTTCAACTCGAGCATCAGCACGATCAGCAGGATCACGAACCCCCACGGCCTCAGGTCGTGGTTCAGGTTGAACCCAAGCGCGTCGATACCGAAACCTGTCTTGCCAAGGACGGTGAAGATACACGCGACCAGCAGAGCGACGCGGCGGCCTGGCGACAGTTTGGTGAGCAGGCTCTTGAACAACCAGCCGAGCAGCACGAACGCCCGCCGCAACCGCCCCATCTTGTTGAGCTTCGAACGCGTCTCCTCGTCGAGGTAGAAATAGTAGAGATCCTTGAACTCCTGGGCGTAGGTGCGCTGCAATCGCGCACGACGAAGATCTGTAAAGAACACGCGACCCAAGCCGGGATCCTCGGCAGGGTCTTCTCGATGCTGTGGGCGGTTCATCCTGCACCCAGTTTAGCCGAATCGGCAAGTTACGCTAAGCTCTCACCCATGAAACGTTTCGCATTCGGAATGGTTCTGTCGTTGTTGGCGCTGATCATGGCTTGTTCGTCCGAGGAGCCCGTGGTTCCGGCCGAAACGCAGGCGGTCACGGCGATAGTCATGTCCGCCGATGGCGTGGCGATCGAATACGACGTGCGTGGCTCAGGGCCCGTGGCGCTGGTCTTCATCCACGGCTGGATGTGCGACCGTACGCATTGGCGTCACCAGATCGACGCCTTTGCCGACGGTCACACCGTCGTCACACTCGATCTGGCCGGTCACGGGAACTCGGTCGGCTATCGCGACAGCTGGACGATCGATCGGTTCGGCGCCGATGTGCAGGCGGTCGTCGAGGCTCTCGATCTCCCACGAGCGATCCTGGTCGGTCATTCGATGGGTGGCCAGATCGCGCTCGAAGCCGCGGCGCGTATGCCGGACCGCGTTCTTGGCGTGGTCGGGGTCGACTCGTTGCACAACGTAGAGACGGTGATCGACCCGGACGAGTGGAACCGCTTGATGAGGATGTACGAAACGGACTTCGCCGGAACCTGTGCCAAGTTCGTCCAGTCCATGTTCCCGGAGCCGACCGAGGACTCCGGCCTACCCGACTGGATTCAGGACAACATGTGCGATGCCGACCCGGAAATTGCGATCGCCATCTTGCGGCGAATGCCCGCGCTCGACCAGCCCGCGATGCTCGCGGCGGCGGGCGTCCCTGTACGCTGCATCAATTCGGCGAAGACCGCCGTGACCGACATCGAGGCGAACCTGCGGCACGGCAACTACGACGCCGTGCTGATGGAGGGAGTCGGCCACTTCGTGATGCTCGAGCGTCCCGAGGAGTTCAACCGTTTGCTTGCCGAGGCGGTCGAGGAACTCACCGGCGCCTGAAAGACCCTTAAAAAAGGCAACAAAACCACAATCTGGACTCGCGGTCCCTCCGGATACAGATTTGCCCGTCTGGAGGGTGGATCGAGCTATGGCTGAAACGTTGTCCCACTTCGGCGGGGTCGCCGGCGATGTGCTGCGCCGTGCCCTGCGTGGTTCGACATGGGTTTCCGGGATGGCGCTCGTGAGCGCCCTGTTCCTCACCGCACGCGGCCTCGGTTCGATCGAGCAACCCGGTTTGTTCCCGGTCGCGGCCATGCTGATCGTCTCGCTGGGCCTGGCCTATCACGGTGTTCGCGCCGCGGCCGCCAACGCGTCGAGTCTCAAAACGACCGACGGTCGGACGTTCGTCGTCGCAACGCGTATGGCGATTGCGTCCGCCGTCTGGTTGGTGCCGTGGATGCTGTGGGGCGCATCGGGGGGGCGAACACCGGAACTGTTCGATTCGATCGGCGTTCCATCGCCGCTCGCGGCCGGTCTGTACCTATTCGGATGCCTCGTCGCCACCCCGATTTTCCTCATCGCGGCGGTGCATTCCAAAAGTTGGATCGACGTCTTGTCGCCGGTTCACTGGGGGCATCAATTCAGTGGACGCGGCAACGACCTGATGGTCATCTACACGATCCAGACCGGTGGGGCAGCACTCGCGGCTGCCCTGATGACACCACTCGTGTTCGGTGCGATTCGGCTCAACGCGACGGCCGGTTTCGCCACGACCGCCGTGGCGGCCTGCGTGGTGCTGGGCTACTGGGTCTCCCTGACCGGACGTCTTTGTGGATCGATTCATGCGGCGCCGGCCGAGGTCGAGCCGGTCCTCGACGCCGAGCTGAACCGCGATCTTTCGGAACCGGTTAGCGACGAACCGCCGGTTGACGAACCGCCGGTTGACGAACCGCCGGTTGACGAACCGCCGGTTGACGAACCGCCGGTGACGGAAGATCGGCCGCGCGATCCGCAACAAAAAGACGACGCGGAATACGGCGAGGGGCCTATCCGGGAGGTTCCGAAGGCGGCCAAGATCCGCCGCTACGCGGCGCCGTCCAAACCCGTCGCGTTCGAGGTCCCGAAACCCGTCAGGAACGTTCGCAAGACGCCCTTGCTCGACGCCGAAACACGCGTCAAGGAAGCAATGAAACGATTCCGGCTCGATCCGAGCTACACGCTCTCCAATCTCGCAGAGTTGAATCAGAAATTCTCCCCGAGCGCTCACGTGCTCCAGTCGCTGGCAATTTGCCTGCACCGGACCGGCCATATCGAACACGCGTTCAAGGCGGCGCGTCAGGCGTTCCCGCTTTGCTTCGAACGCGGCTATACCTCGCTGGCAGCTGCGCTGTTTTACGAACTACGCACGCAACTCAACAAGCTCGACCTCAGACAGAGCCAAGTGCTGGAGATCGCGACAGTATTGCAACGGGCCGACGAGTTGGCCGCGGCGGCCAAAGCCTATTCGTTGGTGATCCACACCGATCCCCGGGAGATCCTTGCGATCAAGGGATTGCTCGACGTGGCGGAACGAATTCTCAAAGTGAAAAGAAAGCCCGCCGCCGCGCTCAAGGTCTACAGGTTCCTCCTGGAACACCAAAACGATGCGGGCATGGCCGAGGTGATTCGGAATGGGATTGAGCAATGTCACGATGCCGAGGAAGCGGCTGAGAATGTTGAGCAGCCGGACGCTCCCGCAAGAGTTTGAAGCGGAGCTTGCACGGTGCCTGACCGAGGACGATATTGCATCTAGGGTCCGGGCCCAAAAGGTGTCCGGATAGCGAGGGATCTGTGTCGTCGGAATCGACAACCCAGAGTATCGATGTGCTGGATCTGATGCGCCGCCTGGAGCAGTCGGAGCGGCGTTGCGACGAACTGGAGCGCGCAGCTGCCATCGGCGTCCAGGAGCAATCGCGCATCAACGCGCTGGTCGAACACTCCGGCGCCGGTGTGATCGTCGTTGACTCGCACGAACGCGTGGTCTGGACCAACCAGACGTTCCGCAAGGTGTTCTGCACGGCCAACGGCGAGGAAACCGAACCCACCGGCCGAGCTTGCCATGAAGTGCTGTGCAAGAAATCGAAGCCGTGCGACGCCTGCCCAGTGCTGGCGCGGCGTTGCGGTGAGGAGGTCGCCAGACGCGAACTCAAGTTGTGGGTGCACGATCGCTTCCGTCACGTTTACGCGACCGCGATGCCGATCATCGAGCCCGACGGGACCGTCGAGCAAGACCTGGTGATGCTGCAGGACCTGACCGATCTGAAGGTTCTGCAAGAATCCGAGGAGGCACTGCGCGCCAGCGAGCAACGGTTCCGCTCGATCTTCGAGAAGGTCGCGGCGGGGATGATCACGACCCGGCTCGACGGCGCCTATCTCCAGGCCAACCCGGCGATCTGCGCGATGCTTGGTTATACGGAATCAGAAATACTGCGCAAGCAGTTCCAGCAAACCGTCCACGAGGGCGATTTCGAGAAGTTCCAGCAACAGTTCGACGAGGTACTCGCGGGCCGGCGACGCGACATCGAACTGGAGATGCGTTACCTGCGCAAGGACGGCACCACGATGTGGGGCCACACCACCTCGGTCTGGCAATTCGACGCCGAGAATCGCCCAACGTACTGCATCCATCTGATCCAGGACATCAACCAGCGCAAGTACGCCATGCATGCGCTGCAGGAATCGCGGCTGAAATATGAGGGCTTGATCAACACGCTCGAGGGGATTGTCTGGGAGGCGGATGCCGAGACGTTCGAGTTTTCGTTCGTCAGTCCACAGGCCGAACAGATCCTCGGGTATCCCGTGGACAAATGGCTCAGCCAGCCTCGCTTCTGGCGCAACCACGTCCACCCTGATGATCTCCAGAGGGCGGTCGAAGCGAGTAACGAGGCACGCAAGCACAAATGCGGTTACGAGCTCGAGTACCGCATCGTCGCTGCCGATGGCCGCACCGTGTGGCTGCGCGACACCGTCGGCGTGGTGCAGCAGAATGGCGAGGTGACCAAACTGCGCGGTGTGATGATCGATATCACCAAGCGCAGGGAAGCCGAGCTCGCGTTGCAGACCAGCGAGGCGCAGTTGCGTCAGTCGCAAAAGATGGAAGCGATTGGCCGGCTTGCGGGTGGGATCGCACACGACTTCAACAATATCCTGACGGCGATCACCGGATATGCCGAGTTGATGCAGCAGAAGATGGACGAGACCCATGAGATGTTCCGTGAGACCAACGAGATCGGCAAAGCGGCGCGGCGCGCCGCGGAATTGACACGGCAACTCCTCGCGTTCAGCCGTCAGCAGGTGCTGCAGTCGAGGGTCCTCGATCTCAACGAAGTGATCATCGACATGGTTCAGATGGTGCATCGTCTGATCGGCGAGGACATCGAGCTGGTGACCGAGCATGCCGACGGACTGGGATCGGTCAAGGCCGACCCCGGACAGATCCAGCAGGTGATCTTGAACCTCGCCGTCAACGCGCGCGATGCGATGCCCGGCGGCGGAAAACTCACGATCTTTACCGAAAACGTCACGATCAAGAACAAACAAAGCGATGGTCGGCAGGCCGAGATCGAGTCCGGCGATTACGTGATGATCACCCTCGGGGATACCGGCACCGGCATGACCGAGGAAGTTCTGGTCCAGTTGTTCGAGCCGTTCTTCACGACGAAGGAGAAGGGCAAGGGAACGGGTCTCGGCCTCTCGACCGTGTACGGCATCGTGCGCCAGAGCGGCGGGCACATCATCGTCGAGAGCACGTTGGGCGAGGGCACGACGTTCTTCGTCTACCTGCCCAGGGTCGAAGGCAAGGCGGAGGTGAGCGACTCAACCGAGACCGCCGCGGAGAAGTTGACCACCGGGACCGAGACGATCCTGCTCGTGGAAGACGACGAAACGGTGCGCGAACTGGCGGTCGAGATTCTTACGATCAACGGCTACACGGTCGTCGAAGCGCGCAACGGCGTCGAGGCGTTGGATATCTACAAAGAAAAAAGTGACGAGATCGACATGCTCGTGACCGACGTGGTCATGCCGCAGATGGGCGGCAAGGAACTCGCTGAAAAGCTCGCCGTGATTGCGCCCGATTTGAAGGTGCTATTTCTATCCGGCTACACGAGCACGGCGATCGTTGAGCAGGGGATCCTGGACGTCGAGACGAATTTTCTGCAGAAACCGTTCACGTTGGGCGCGTTCGCCGGCAAGGTGCGCTCGCTCCTCGACTCCTGACACGTCGCACTCGGCGGCGATGACCACGGCGAATCGCTTTTTTCTCTCTTCGGCAAGCGCGAGTCTAGGCGTCTCTTCGTTGTCTTGCGTATCAAGCCTGGGACACCACGCCACGAGAGTTACCACCCGAGCTGGGGGGCTGTCTCCGTTGCATGGAGTTCGCTGCTAGACTGCATTTTCTTGCTACGGCGACGGGCCGTGGAGAGGGCGGGACCGATGGGGATTGTTCGACATTCGTGGACTTTTTCGAGCCGGTGGGTTCTGGCGACGGTTCTGCTCTTGCTGCTCGGTGTGGTCGCTGCGCCGCAGATCTCGGCGCAGACCCTGGTCCAGATCGAGGGAACCGTTCAGGATATCGACGGCGATCCGGTCGTGGGCGCCCGCGTGGTCTACCGGCTGGTCGATTCCGAGGGAGTGTTCATCAGCCGACCCACCGATGGGTCCGGCCACTACGCGCTGGGATTGCCCAGCGGTGAGCGCTGCCGTCCGGTCGCCGTGGTCCTGCCCGACGGGACGCGAATCGAGCTGGGGAATGTGTCCCCGGCGCGCGCCGCCGGCGGTATGACTCAGCAGATCACGATCGATCTCCCGCGTCGCTGGAACCCCAGTGCCGTGGTGCAGAACTTCCCCGGCTCGGACCGGCTCTTCCGTTCGTTCGTTGAAGACACCGCGATCACCGGGCGGTACCGGTTGGAGACCCAATTCCAACGAGAGGAAGGTGACTCGATCGATCGTGGGTTGATGAACGTGATCGGCTCGGTGCAGTTCGAGTCGATCCCGAACGTCGAGTTCGGTGCCAAGCTGAGCGTCGTCGGCGCGAACACGACCGCCGGGGCGGGCGGCGACGGCCTCGGCGATACCGATCTATGGGCCAAGTACGTGCTGGGCACGACGTCCGACAACCGTCACGAACTGGCCTTCGGCGTCGTGGCCACGTTGCCGACGGGATCCGACGGTGACGGCGCGGGGTTCGATTCGACCGGTTCGAAGCTGTTCGTCGCGGGGCGCCGGGAGATTGTCTGGGGTGTACTCACCGGCAACCTCGGTCTGTCCTTCAACAGCGACGGGCAGATCTTCGGTCTCGGTCTGTCGGGTAAGACGGCGTTTGGCGTGAACATCGGCGTGATCGCGCCGTTGTCCTACCGGCTCACCCTGATCGGCGAGGTCGGCTACGCGGGCGAGCGCTTCACTGGTTTCGGCAACGAAACCACCGTGCTCGCCGGCGTGAACGTGCTGCTTAAAGATGCCTCCCTCCGCGGCGCCGTGGCGTTCGGGCTGTCGGACGGATCGCCGGACGTCGAAGTGACCGTGGGTTACGCGTTTCCTTTCTAGATTCTCCTGGTCCAGAGATGATCCCGATGCCGGCGTGTTCCTGGGACAATCATCTCCAGAAAAATTCAAAAACTTGAAATCTTGTGGCAAACGTGGGCCACCAACGTATATGGGAGATCTGACCGGGGGAATCAAACAATGGCCAACAATTCAGGCTTCGCGGAAGTCAACGCGTATGTCTATCACTCCGTCTGCGGAGCGTTCTACGACGGCGTGATCTGGTGCCTCGGTCCCGTCGTCGATGATTCCCGACTCTACACCTGGCCCCGCATGTGGCTGGCTGCCGTTACGTACCGTATTTGCCGTCGCGTCTTGCGGGCTGGGGACTGATTCTACCGCGATGCTCAGTCCGAGGCGTCGCGGGGGAAGCGGGCGTGGTGGACCAGTCCACGTCGGGCGAGGAAGTACTGCAACGCCGTGCCGAGGCAGCCGAAGCCGTACTGCACGCTGCGCATGAAGTTGATCGACGAGCCTTCGGCAAAGTATTTCGTCGGGCAACTGACCTCGGCGATCGTGTAGTCCATCCACAGGATCTGGGCCAGCATCTGGTTGTCGAAAACGAAGTCGTCCGAGTTCTGGTCAAGCGGAAGCTTGCGTAGCAGTTCTCCGGAAAAAGCGCGGTAGCCCGTGTGGTACTCGGAAAGCTTGGCCCCCATCAGCACGTTGCCCGCGAACGTCAGGAAACGATTGCTGACGTAGCGCCACCAGGGCATCCCGCCTTTCAGGGCCTGCCCGCCCAAGATGCGCGAGCCAATCACGCAATGATAAAGACCGTTGCCGATCAGCGACGTCATCGCCGGGATCAACTTGGGCGTGTACTGATAGTCGGGGTGGATCATGATGACGATGTCGCCACCATGTTCCAGCGCGAGGCGGTAGCAGGTCTTCTGGTTGCCGCCGTAGCCGAGGTTTTGCTCGTGCACGTGGACGGTCACCTTGTCGAGGCCGCGAGCCACTTCGGCGGTGTCATCGGCGCTGCGATCGTCCACGAGGATGATCTGGTCGACGTAGTCCTGGGCCAACACCTCGGCATGCGTGCGCTCGACGGTCGACGCGGCGTTGTACGCCGGCATCACGACGATAACCTTCTTGCCTCGGTACATGCCGGTCTCCCCGAACCCGCCGGGTCCGGACGGGCCGGGAAGTATACACACGCGACAGCGAGGGAAGAGGGGCGCTCCGGCCTGCTACTGCGTCGCCAGTCGCTTGACTCTCCCCCTGGCATGGTAATCGCGGTCTTCGACGTCGGTGAACGGTTCGATCTGCACGGATCCCCAGCCCATGACCGGTTGCCAGGTCGCCCAGGCCATGTCGTTCGTGTCGTCGAGCCAGTCGATCCACAACGCAGAGCCCGTTCCCGTATGCAACTGCGGCCGGTTGGGATCGCCGCAATGGGTGGTGGCGATCGTGTCGTGCGTGAAGCCGCCGAGCCCGTCTGAAGTCGCGACCGTGATTTGACGCGGTGTGCTTCCGACGTCGGACCCGTGGGACTCGTAGGCCACGGTCAACGTACCCAGGTGAATTACGGCCGAGGGACGCAGCGCGTTCTCGCCGACTTCCGAAACCTGAACTGAAGGGGTCCAGGACGCAAGATTTGCCGGGGCTTGGGTGTGCATCACCGTAGTCGCGGCGGTGTCCGTGAAGTAGACGATGTGGACGTCGCCCGTCTGCCTGTCGAGGGCGATCCACGGCTCCGGATCTGCTGACGTCGCTACACCGGCGGCAATCACTGCCGGCGTGGTCCAGGCGCCGTTTTCGAAATGGCTCTCGACGATGTCGAAACCGGAGCCGTTGCTCTTGCCCCAGGTTACGATCGGCAGGCCCGAGATCGGGTTGAAAAGGACCGACGGGAGGCCGTCTCCGTTGGACGCACCGTCCTGATTCAGAACCTGACGTGAACCGAGCAGAGGGGAATAACGGGTCCACGCGGCCGTAACCGGATCGCCATCTTCGATGATAGAAAGGACGTACGGCCCGCCAGCCTGAACGGATATGCCCGACTCGTAAATCGCGCCCACTTCCGCTTCGACGACGACGTGCGCCGGCGTAAGTGCGACGAGAAGGACGAGAATCATTTTCCCAAGTCGGCTGATCATCGGACGTCTCCTTCCAGGAGCCGGCGGTACTCCTCGACCTCGGGGAGGTTCTCCCGCAATCGATTCACTAGTGCCCTGAGCGTCTTCTCATTGGAAACGACCGCCGCGGGGTCGTTCTTGTGGCTGGCGCATCTCCACAGGTAGAAGGAGTTCCTGAACACGAGCGACACATAATCTCGTCTCCTGGAGATCGTGTTCGATCGGACCGCGAATCTTTCGGTCGAATCGAAATCCTCCTGGCGATAGTGAACCACCGCCATGTGACTCAGTCCGAGTGCGTGCAAACGCTCGTACTTGAGTTGCTCGGCGGTTTTGATGCCGACCGCCAAATGGCGTGACGCCGCGCCGCACTTCCCGAGCTCCACCAGAGTCGATCCGAGGTTGATCCTGGCGCGGCAAACTTCGAACTCATCCCCGATCTCTCCGAAGATCCGAATCGTATTCTCGAAACTGGTCAGAGCTCGTTCGTAGGCGCCCATCGTATAGAAAGCAGGCCCGCGAATCGTTTCGACGACACCGAGGATTCTGGGAGTCCAGTCTCCGGAGTCGAGGATCGAGTCCACGCGGTCCAATCCCATCAGCGCCACGGTGTGTCGTTTGAGCCTGTAGCTGCATCGTATGAAAGAGAGGAGCAGGTTGAGATGATGTTCGGAGTCGGCCGGAAACAGTCCGAGAAGCTCTTCACACTGTATCTTGGCGGTCTCGAACCGGCCGAGATGGACGAGGCAGTTGACGTGCCAGCCGGCGATTCGGCGACTGAATTCATTGTTGAATGCGGCGTCCTTCTCGCCCACCCACTCCATCACGGCCGTCGTCATGTCCAGGGCGGCATCGTAGCGACCGGCGTTTCTCAACTCGGTCAGCCGTTCGAAGATCTCGTTGTCGGTCAAACCGTCGACACTGGCGGCGCCGTCCCGTCGCAGATCCGTTTCAAACCGCTCCGCCATCGAAGAGATCGGCACCCCGTAAACCTGGCACAGAGCAAACATGCGAGGGAATGTGGGCACAGCTCGTCCGTTCTCGATGCGCGAGAGGTGCGATTTGGTCACCGGTTCCGGATATCCCGTGGTCATCTCCTCGACGGCGTCGAGAGACAACTTCCGGTCTTCCCGGATTTGGCGCAGGTAGCGGCCGAAATGCCGGTTCTCCATCACTATCCTGTGTTCGCCCATGCCCCCCCTCTCATTAGCGAACGATCCCGGCCAGCCATCAGACCGGAATCACGCCGCCCCCAGCTGAGGCAACCACCTTTGAGGACTAGCCACCGACAACCGTGTGCGGGGTACTGACGCGTTAAGAAATAGACCGCGAAAAGGCGTCGAGCGTCACAAAAAAAACAAACTGGGTTGCGATACGGAAACGGCAGAATCCGCGGTGCTGAATTCCTATAACAATCTAAGAGTTAGTCGAAAATCCCTTAATATCCGGATCTCGGGGGATCTCACGGCACTAGGATCAACTTGCCGACGGTCTTGGCTGACTCGAGGTCCCGATGGGCGTCGGCGACCCGATTCAAGGGATAGATCGTCACCGGCGCGGCGGAGATATCACCCGAGGTGAGCAGCTCACCGATCCTGGTCATCGCCTCGTCGAGGAACCACTGTTCCTCGAACAGGTAGCTGAGGTTGAAGCTGAGGACACTCTTGCTGGTCTGGGTCATGTCGAGCGGGTTGAAGCGCGGGGTGCGCAAGTAGCTGACGATCAGCTTGAGCCAATTCGGTCTGCCGCCCGTCTTGGGCATCATCGTGTGGAACCCGTAAACAACCAGTTTGCCCGGCGTGCGCAGGTGGTCGTAGCTTCCCTTGAGGGTCGCGACCCCGTTGGCGTCGCAGATGATGTCGTAACCCCTGGGCGCGTAACGCTCTGCAGCGGACCACAGATCCTCGCTCGACTTGTCGATCACGTGATCGGCCCCGTGCTTCCTGACGGTCTCGACCTTGTGGCCACCGCCCACGACGCCCGTGACCTCGCAGCCGTGGACCTTGGCCAGCTGAACCAGGCTTCCGCCGACACCGCCGGCCGCCGAGTGAATCAGAACGCTCTGCCCAGCCCGGGGACGAGCCAGCTCGACCAAGCCGTAGTAGGCGGTCAGGTACACGGCGGGCACACCCGCGGCCTGCTCGAAGCTCAGGCCCGGGGGGATGGCGAACACCTTGTTGCGTGACACGCACACCTCGCTGGCGTAGCCGAAGAAGAGGGTCACACCGTAGATGCGATCGCCGACGGCGAGGTCGGTCACGTCCTCACCCAGTTCCTTGACGATGCCGGCGACTTCGAAGCCAGGGGTGATCGGCCAGCCGACGAATTCCTTGGCCGACGCGTAGAGCCCCATGCGGACGGCGCAGTCGGCGTAGTTGACTCCGATGGCCTTGACGTCGATCACGACGTCGCCCGCGCCCGGCTGCAGCGACGGCGCTTCGGCAAGCTCGAGGCGATTGTACGAACCGCGCTTCTTGATGGTCACGAAGCGGTAGGTGGTCTGGGTGGCGGGAGTCAAGTAATTCGGTCTCCGGGATAACAGGGGCGATTCACTACTGAAGATCGCTTATCCTACTCGCACGATCTGCAACTGTCCCTCGAGACCGGCGTCCCGACAGGCGCGACAGCGCCAACGGCTTACGCGACGACCGGCCATCCGCGTGGCGCCGCAAACGGCGCAACTGTGCCGATAAAGAACATTGGGTTGCATTGCCGTTCGGAGCCGCAGGGGCAGACGATTCGGATCCATCCTGGCCTTGGATGCGTACCCGGCGCGGATCATCAAGTGTTTCCACTCGGGACCGTGAGGCCGGACCTTGCGACCATGAAGCAGATGTACCGCGGCGTGCGCAGCCTCGTGACAGACCACCTCGCGGAGCAGTTCGGCGTTTTCGGACTCGAACAGGGCCGGGTGGATGCGGACCTGACCGGATGTGGGATGACAGCGACCGAGCGAACGGCGGAGACGTCGACCGGGTTCGATCTGAACTCTGTCAGTCAGATCGCCGGTGCGCCAGATTGCGGCCCATTCCTTGAGCCAGGCTTCGATGCAAGGGACGTGCATGGGTGGCTATCGGACGACGGGTTCTCGTTCGTTCGAGATGATCAAGATGGGCGATACGCCTGACAGTTCCAGCACTGGCCGAACTCGCCGTCAACCGATTCCTCGCACTTGGGACACGTCCACGGTTTCGCTGGCTGTGCTCCCCCGCTTGCGACGATCCGCTCCGCCAGCTCTTTCATGCTGTCCTCAACGATCCAGAGTCCAGCCCAGCATTCGATAGGTGGCAGATCACCTAGGCCGGCGCTCAGGTGCTCGCCGCGAATCTCGCACTCTATCCCGCGAGATTCCAACGCGTGCTTTACGTTGTAAACATCGAAGATGTTCTGTGCGCTATATACCCTCAGCATCTTGCTGGCCTACGACTCTCAGAGTTATCTCGTACATATGGATGATCCGTTAGTCGTTCTTCTTTTTCTTCTTTCTGTCGAGCAAACCGCGCAGCAGACTCTTTACGTTGTCCTTCTTGTCGCCGCCGCCGAGCAGGTTGCCCTTGAGTGCCGCGTCGACGTCGACCTTGATCGACGGCGCCATCAGCGGTCCCTCGATGCGAACCGGAAGGGTCAACCTCCCGGATCGGTCTCTCAGGACTTTCAGCAGGCCGTACCTGGCCACCAGGGCATCGGACGCCTCGCGGGTCAGCTGCGCGGTCAAGCTGAACGCAACCGTGCCTTGCTCGGGATCGAAGGACCCACTGCCGGTCGACGAGACGTCGCCGACTGCGAGCCGCACGTCCTCGATCCCCCAGGGCCAACGGTCGAAATTGATCGTGCCCTCGAGGCTATCGATCAAACGTTCGACCGTCTCGACCACGTCGCCCGCGGACGTGTCGCTCTTGCCGTCCTTGCCGAGGAGTCCCATGAGCAGGCCGGCCGAACCCGACCCCGCCGTCTGCTCGAGCTTGCCCCGCACCGCCTGATCCAGGTTCCAGCCCGGCATGCTCAACGAGCGCGCACTGAACTCGACTTTCCCGGAGAGCGAACGCGCGTCGAGCACCTCACGCGAGAGATCGACGCCAAGCGCGGCGTCGAAACCGGTCGGCCCGGTGACAGGCTTGGCCTCGTCCACCAGGCCCCCCAGGAGTTGACCGAACACTGCGTCCCGCAGGCCGCCGGAAAATCGCAGTGTGCCGGGTGGATAGATTTGTTCGATCACCGCAGTACCGTTGGCCGGCCCGCCGGCGATCGTGCCGTTGATGATCTGCACCTCGAGCCGTCCCGCACGATCCAAGGAAAACGTCGCCTGCACATCCTTTGCCGCCGGCAGTAAATCGCCGGGACGCACCTCGGCTGCGGAAAAGCTCCCCGACGCTTCGTACGTCAACTCCCCGCCTTCGGGTTGATCGACGCGGATCGTCGCGCTCACGTTACCCGGTGCAACGACTTCGATCGGGAGCGGCAGCACCGATTCGGACGCCCGTAGCACCGCCTCGAGTGCGGTCTCGGGAAGCTCCAGTTGCAGCGCGAGGGCGGGGGAAAGCGCGCCACTGCCGACGAGCCGGACACCGTCGGCGTTGAACTCCAACCGTTCGAGTTGCCAGCCGACGCCCAGCGGCGAGATGACGAATTCCAGGCCGGCCGCATCGAACGGACGCTCGCCAGAGAGCAACGTCAAACCATCAACGGTAAGATTTCCCTCGATGCGCAACGGGAACGCGAGCGTCACTTCGCCCGACAGGCGTCCCCCGCCGCGGATCAGGTCCTGTCCGAGAAATGCCTGCAATAGTTCGGTCTTCAGATCCTTGAGTGTGACCTCGATCGTCTTGTCGAGCTGTCCACGCCAGCGCGCCTCGCCTTCGTGCTCGCCGAAGGACAGGCGCCCCACGACGCTCCCGTCGGCAGGGAAGAAGGACGCCGTGACCTCGTTTATTTCGATGCTGAGCGGTGGGGTCAACGCACGATCTTCCAGGCGCAACGTCCCGTCGCGTACGCCGATCTCGTCGATGACCACGACGAATCCGTCGGATTCGGAACCGGCCTGCTCGCCGGTGGCATCGCCGGAGCTTCCGACCGTCTCAGCGGCGTCCGGCTCCACCGCATCCGTCACGGCACGCTCGCGCGGCGTTTCGCCGTTTGCGTCTTGCTCCGAGGAAGCGATCGGGACGATCCAACCCGAATCTTCGTTCGTGCGAACGAGCAGGATCTCGGGGCGCACCAACCGGATCCGTTCGATCCGGAGTTCCTTGCGCAACAACGGAAGCAAACTGGCCTTGACGTCGATGCGGCCGATTTCGATCCGGGATGTGTCGCCGCCGGGCGCGGTCAGACTCGCCGGGCTGACACTGAGCGCGCCACGGAACAACGAAAGCTCGATGTCGCCGAGTTCAGCGTCCCAGCCGGTGGACTCCTGTAGCACGCGTTCGATCTGTGGACGGAACCGCTCGACGTCGATCAGGCTCGGAAGCACCAGACCCGCGGCCAGCAGCAGCACGACAACAGCCCCGAGCGCCCACAAAAACCATCGACGTTTTCTCCGCGGCGGGCCAGCATCGCTCATATCGAGAGCATAACCTCTCTAGAACGGGCTTGTGAACCTGGGATCGTCGACGAACGCTCGGTCGGTCAGACTCCTCAGGAAAGCGATCAGGTCTTCCTTTTCGCCGGGCGCCAACTCGAAACCCGCGATCCGCTGGCTCTTGTTCGGGTTGGTCCTCCCCGGTCCGCGTCCGCCCGCGGCGTAAAAGTCGATCACGTCCGGCAGCGACGCGATGCTCCCGTCGTGCATGTATGGGGCGGTGAGTTCGATGTTGAGCAGGGTCGGCGCGCGAAACGCCCCGCGGTCCCGGTCGAGTCCGGTCTTCTCGATCGCTCCCGGGCTCTCGGGCGGGTAGTTCCCGAGTTCGTCCACGCTGTAGAGCCCCGTATTGTGGAACGTCGGTTCGATATCCTCGAGCCCGCGCGCGCGGATCGGTCCCGAAAACGTGAACCCGACGTGGCACATCGAGCACTTCGTACGCTCGGAGAAAAACAGCTTCACACCGCGCTTGGCGGCAGGTCCAAGCGCGGCGCGGTCATCGCCGTAGACCCATTGAAAGTACGGGGCATTCCCCGAAATAAGCGTTCGTTCGAAACTGGCGATCGCGCGGGTGATGTTGTCGATCGTGAGCGGCTGCGGATCGCCGGGAAAAGTCGCCGCGAACATCGCCGGGTAAGCACCATCCGCTCGGATTCGCGCCAAGACCTCATCCTCGTTGCCGGCCAGGCCGAGTTCCACCGGGTGCGTGTTGAACATGGGGACGAACGCCTGATCCTCGAGGCGCGTGAGCGTGGGATTTTGCCAGGTCAACGTGGAGTTGTAGGCCACGTTGGCCAGGCTCATCGCCGATCGCGGGTGCGTCTCGCCGGTCGAGCCGACCGCCTGTGCGAGTCCGTCGGTGAAAGCGAGTTCGGGTTTGTGACAACTCGCGCAACTCTGCGTCGCGTTCCCTGAAAGACGCGGGTCGAAGAAAAGGTAGCGCCCGAGATCGATCTTCTCGACGGACAGCGGGTTGTCCTCAGGAACACAGGGCGCCGGGAACCCCGGGGGCAGTTCCCACTCCCACGAATCGGCTCTCACGCGGCGGTGACCCGCGCCGCCCGCCGAACCGAGAGGTTCGGTCGCGACAAACGCGATTAGCAAAACGACCCACGCGATCTTGCCGGCGTTTGGCAGCATCGGCTTTACCAGTCGGCATCCCGCAACTGCGACACGGATTTCGTTTGACCGGCGATCTCCGCGCGTTCGGCGACCCACGCCGAGAACGCCTCGGCACCGTCGGCGGGATTCTCGTCGTTTTCGACGACCCAGCGTTGCATGGCTTCGAGCAGCGCCGGCGCTTGATCACTCTGGCCCTTGAACAGCGTCATGTAGGCCTGCTTGACCTCGCCGATCCGGTTCAACCCGAGATAGGCCTCGGCGCGGTACTCGATCGCTTCGGCGTAGTTCGGTTGGATCTCCAGCGCTCGATCGTAGGCCGCCAGCGCAGCTTCGAAATCGCCCTGCTTTCGAAGGCAGTAGCCCAGGTCGCTGTGCGCCTCGTGCAGCATCGGGTTCTTGCGCACCGCGCGTTCGAACGACGCGGCCGCATTACGGTACGACTTGGAAATTTTGTTGCCGAGTTTTCCTTGCTCTTTCGGGTCGGTCGATGCGGCCAGTTTCTTTTCGAGCTTCCACGCCTTGTTTCGTAGGCCGATCCCCATGTTGTACGCGTCGATCGCTTCCTGCTCGGGCGTCAGCGTCAACGTCTCCGTCGCCGGGGTTTCTTCTCTTGGTTTGTTGGCGCCGCCACTGGCGAAAGCTACGCCGGTCAGACTGAATGCAATCAACACTACCATCATCGGGCGAATCCGCATCACGCTCCTCCTTCTCCAAAACTCGAGGCCGGTTCCCGCATCAGAACAACGAGCCGGGGGCACCCCCATTACACACCAGAAAGGAAAACCTGGCATCCGCCCATCGGTTTCGCGCCCGTCCGGTCTATCCTCTCGCCGATGCACTGGTCCCTCTACCTGGTCCGCGCCCGGGACGGCTCGTTGTACACGGGGATCGCCCTCGACGTGGAAAAAAGGGTCGCGGAACACGTTGCCGGGTTTCGCGGAGCCAAGGCCCTGCGCGGCCGAGGACCGCTCGAACTGGTTTACAAGACGGAAGTCGGCGAGCGGGGCCTCACTCAGGGGCTCGAGCATCGGGTCAAACGGCTGGCCAAGACGGCCAAGGAGCAACTCGTCCGCTCCGCACCGACCACCACGGAGTTACTGGACCGATTCGGCCTGAAATAACAACCCATTTCTTGAATCCTTGAGAAAATGGCGTTTGCCCCCGCGCGAGCCCAATATTTGCCGATGTGCGCAAGACCGCTCCGAAAAGGGTCTGGGGCTTCGTCTTAGTAGTCGACTCGCTCGCGCTGGTCACGCTGTGGCTTGCGCCAGTCGAACCGCTGACGGAATCGCCCGGGATGATTCTGCTGCTCATGGCGCTGACTGCGCTGGTGGGCACCCGTCCGGTGCGCCTCAAGTGGCTCGGCGTCAAGATCGCCGCGACCCATCCTTTCATATTCTGCGCTCTCGCCGTGCTGGGCGCAGGGCCCGCGATGTTGGTCGGGCTTGCCGGGATCCTCGGTGCGCAACTCGGTAGCCGCAAACCCCTGGTCCCCGTCCACTTCACGTTCAACATGGGTGCGTCCGCACTTTCCACCGGCGTGGCCGCGATGGTGTTCACGGTCCTGGGCGGCGCACCCGGCCAACCGGTCCTGTCCCTGATCGTTCCGTTGACTGCCGCCACCGCTGCCTTCTTTGCCACGAACAGCGGACTGGTCACCAGCGTGATCGTGCTCGACAAGCGTCAGAGGTTCTACGAGACCTGGATCAAGACGTTCCGCTGGACGATCGTGACCTACGTCGCGGGAATGCCGCTCGCCGTGTTGATGATCTTCATGCTCGACTCGATGGGCCCCTGGGGACTGGTCCTCGGGATCCCGCCGACCTGGATGATCCTGGCGTATTACCGTGCGAACAAGGAGAAGGCCGAGGAGCAACAACTTCGCATCAAGGAAATCGAAGCCCTCAACGCGCACCTCGAACAACGGGTCGAGGAGCGCACGCACGACCTGCAGGAGGCACTGGCGCAGGTCAAGGAACTCCAGTCCCTCAAGGCTACGTTGACGCAAACGCTTGTCCACGATCTCAAGAACCCGCTCGCCGCCGTCGCCGGGAACCTCGACCTACTGGAGATGCAGAACGAGAACGAACGCGTGCTGCGCCTCGTCCGCCGCAGCCGCGCCGGAGCCGACCGTCTGCAACGGATGATCATGGACCTGATGGATATCGCGCGCATGGAGGAGGGCCGCTTCACCCTGTCCCAAGAACGGCTCAACCCCTGCACCCTCGTGGCGAAGGCGTTCGAGAATGCGGAGGTGTCTTTCGAACAGCAGGGCATCCACCTGGAGCTGCGCCAGCCGGATGAACCGTGCATCCTGCGCGCCGACCCCACGGTGTTGCATCGCGTACTTGACAACCTGCTGGCCAACGCGTTGCGCTACTCACCGAAGGGCGGTACCGTCACGGTCGCCATCATTCCCGACGCCGAGACGTTCGAGATCACCGTTTCCGATCAGGGGACGGGAATCCCTGCGGAGTTCCGCGAAATGGTGTTCGAAAAGTACGCCCAGGTCGAACTGCGCGACGCCGGTCTGTCGATCAACCGCGGTTTGGGGCTGACCTTCTGCCAGCTTGCGATCGAGGCCCACGGCGGCAAGATCATCGCCGAGGAGGCGCCGGGCGGCGGCGCGATGTTCCGTGTCACGCTGCCGGTGGGGGGTGAGGCCGCAGCCAAGCCTGTTCTGCCGCAGGTCCCCGTAGAACAACGGGACGCGCCGGCTCCGGCGCCGCAAGCGGTCGATGCGACGACGGCGCGTCAGGACGAGGCCGCATTCACCGATACCTCGGCCCCGGTCCGTTCGAACCAGCAGGGCTAGACGGCATACGTAACGATGTTCGGGCTCCTCCCGTTCAAATTTTTTTAGTCTTCCCACCGGTTCCGCGCCGTCGGCGCTCTGTGCGATACTCGCGCCTCACCCGACAATACATTTCCGATGAGGGGCGAGCTCATGAGGAGTGGTCTTCCAGGTTGTTTTGTGATCCTTCTCGTGTTCGGCCTGGCGTTGCCCATCGTCTCCGCCAGGAAAAAGACCGCTCCGCCGGCCGAGGACGCCAACGTGAGGGTCGCGGAGAAACTGCTCGAGAAGCTTGAGTACCGCAATATCGGCCCGTACCGCGGCGGGCGTTCGACCGCCGTGGCCGGTGTGATCGGCGAACGCGACGTGTTCTACATGGGTTCCACCGGCGGCGGCGTCTGGAAGACAACCGACGGCGGCGCGACCTGGCGGGCGGTCGCCGACAAGACGTTGACGGCGGCTTCGATCGGCGCGATCGCCGTGGCGCCGTCGGATCCCAACGTCGTCTACGTTGGAACCGGATCGGCCTGCCCGCGCGGCAATGTCTCCCCGGGGGACGGGATCTATCGATCCACCGACGCGGGTACAAGTTGGCACAAGATCGGCCTGCCCGAGGCGGGGCAGATCGGCAGCATCGTCGTGCACCCCGGCGACCCTGATCGAGTTTACG
>Ga0209988_10000233_pt1 | contig 32573 bp, 28 predicted proteins | sample N075metaG_FD_183115 | JGI IMG/M metagenome (GOLD analysis project Ga0209988, IMG submission 183115) | Deep subsurface microbial communities from Kermadec Trench to uncover new lineages of life (NeLLi) - N075 metaG (SPAdes) (version 2) | ecosystem: Environmental > Aquatic > Marine > Ocean trench... | reverse complement strand
CGGCACCATTCACCGCAGGAGCACTTCCCAAGCGTGCGATGACCCTCTCAAAACACGTATCTCTAGCAAGAATCCACCAGTGCGCATGCCGTCCCGGGTTGCTAGTATCCCGTCAAATCGTCTAACGGAATACCCATGAGCAAAAAGATAATTCGTTGCGCCTGGGCTGGCGACACCAGCCTCACCTACATCGAATATCACGACAAAGAATGGGGCATTCCCGTGTGGGACGACCAGAGACAATTTGAATTCCTGATCCTCGAGGGTGCACAGGCGGGCCTAAGCTGGTCGACGATTCTGAACAAGCGTGAAGGCTACAGAAAAAACTTCGCAGATTTCGATGCGAATAAAGTAGCCCGATTCACACAGAAACGCATCGAAAAGATTCTCCAGGATCCTGGCATCGTCAGGAACAAGTTGAAAGTCGACTCAGTCGTCAACAACGCAAAGTTATTTCTCAAAGTGCAGGAAGAGTTTAACGGCTTCTGTAATTACATCTGGCAGTTTGTGGATGGCGAACCGAAACAGCACAAATTCCGCAAGGACTCGGACATCCCTGCGACATCGCCAGAATCCGACGCCATGAGCAAGGACCTGAAGAGGCGCGGCTTCAAATTCGTCGGCAGCACCATCATGTATGCACACATGCAGGCGACCGGCATGGTCAATGATCACGTCATGACCTGCTTTCGCTACAGGGAATGCAAGGCCCTGGCAAATAGCCGCTCGTAAATACTGCTTGGCCTTCGCAAATTACCCGCGGTCGGTGCTCGGGTGTAGCAAGGAGGGAAAGGATTAGAACTGCCGTTTTCTGGAGGCGTGTCACTAAAGATGAATGCTCACTGATCATTGACCCGTTTTTCATCACTGCAGGAGGATTGGGTACGCGGCAGGACTTCGCTCAGCCACGCCCCATGGCATCGATTTGATCATCGAGCGTGTCCTCGTTATCCCGCCTTGCCACACGGCTTAAGGCCCTGACCTTGGATTAAGACAACGCACCTGATGAAAATGCCGAAGCGATAGCGGGCAACGTCTTCAAGGCATGCGCACGCGGACCTTTTCCCGCGCGGCATTTAAGCCCAGGTCGCAGCGCCAGTGCAGCCACTCGGCACAGTTGGGGAAACCCATCAACAAAATCGCTGCGGACTAAGTGAGTGGCCCCAATTTCGCCCCAATTTCCCGTTCAAGCGGCCTTTACGTTAGGGTATCGGCATGTTGATGGTCATACGCACAATGGTGTCGATCAGGCTGCTTTTCTGGCTTGCCGCCTGCTTGTCAATACAGTCAGCTGCAGCGGAGCGTGATGTACTTGCGGTGCTCGGTGCGCGGGCGACCGAAGGGGCCGCGGCGGGTTACGTCGATGATGCGGTCTGTGGCAGGTGCCACGTGGAAAAGTACAAGAGTTACCAGGGCGTCGGGATGTCACAGTCCTTCAAGCGACCTGGCGCCGCAGCACTGATAGAGGACTTCGGGCGTGAGTACTACCACGAACCATTGCAACGTTATTACCAGATCTTCGAGCGCGATGAGGATCTAATATTTTGCCGCTTTCAGCGCGACAAGGACGGTGGCGTCATCAACGAAATCGAGATTCCCGTCGCCTGGGTCATGGGTTCGGGAAACCGCGCGCGCAGCTACCTGTATCAAACGGAATGGGGAGAGATGTTCATGCTCCCTATCGGCTGGTACTCGGAGGACAAGCGGTGGGGAATGTCGCCCGGCTTCGAGGCTGCCGATCAACCTGGTATCCACCGGCAGATAACGACCATGTGCATGTTCTGCCACAACGCCTTCCCGGAGGTGCCGGCAGGAAGCGACAACCACTGGTCCGTAGAGACATTCCCCCGCAGCCTGCCCGAGGGCACGGGTTGTCAGCGCTGTCATGGACCAGGAGCCAAGCACATCTCGTCGGTGTTAAGCGGCGAGGAGATTGCAACGATCCGTGATGCGATCACCAATCCCGGGCGTTTGTCCGCGGAGTTGCGGGATTCGGTCTGCTTCCAGTGTCATATGCTGCCCTCGCGGGTGCCCGGCGCTTCGGCACAGGCGTCTACTCCTTTCGACCCGGTCAAAAGCTTTCCGACTACATCGTGCACGTCGACATCGTCGAGCAAGGTGTGAATCGGGAAGACCGGTTTGAGATTAACCATCACGGATATCGGTTTTCCCAGAGCAGATGCTATCGGGAGAGCAAGGGTGAACTTGCCTGCATCAGTTGCCATGATCCCCATGTAAAACCCGAATCGACGGCGTTCCGCTTAAGCGTTGGCAAGGTGTGTACCGGTTGCCACGAGGACGCGGCCGATGCGCACGCCCCGGAAACGGACCTGTTCAGGCGGGGGGCCTGTGTGACCTGCCATATGCCGCGTCGACGGACCAGTGACGTGATTCACGTGACGATGACCGACCATCGCATTGCAAGGGGACCTTTTGATCTCGATGCATTGATCCAGCCCATGGAAAAGAACAACCTGGTCATTACAGCGGTCGGCCTACTCGAGCTTGGGGATCCGCCGGAGGGCAGCGAAGCCGATGCATATCGGGCCATCGCAGCGCTGAGATCCGGCCGCAATATGGAGGCGGCACAAGGCGAACTGGAGCGGCCCCGCAGGATGTGCAGTTCCCGGGCAACGGTCCGTACGTCGATCTGGCCACATCGCAGTTCAATGCCGGGCAGTATCGCGCGTCCGAGACCACCGCACGCCGGATAATCGCAGGGGGTGAGAATCTGCGCCCGGCCTACACCGTGCTGGGAACATCGTTGCTGGCACAGGGGTAGCAGAAAGAGGCGATTCGCATGCTACAGCGGTCGATCGAGGCACAACCTCATCCGGAAGCACACTTCAATCTCGCCGCTGCCTATCTCGGGGTCGCCGACTATCAGCGCGCGGAGGTGCAGATCGACGCCGTAATTGCGCTGCGTCCCTACATGTCCGAGGCATGGCAATACAAAGCACGGCTGCTCGCTGCAAGAAACGAGCAAGTGCAGGCTCGCGACGCTTTTGTGCGCACATTGCAACTGCAGCCGCTTGACCTCCCGGTGTCCGGCGAACTTGTCGATCTGTTGCGCGCTTTGGGTGAGCCCGCGGAGGCAGAGCGCTACCTCGAGCTGGGGTTGCGCATGTCCCGGTTGCTTGCTGACCTGTAAGATTGCAGCCAGCAGTTTGCCTTGAATTGACGCTACTGTCGCAGAGCACGGTTGCTACTACCGCAATCGATGCCCGGTCTTATCTTGTCATGTCAAAGCCTGAGTGTAATGTGCAGTGAAATGCCTGCGGCCAGCGAGGCTTGTTTTCGCAAAGTTTTCTAGTTGATCAATGCATCATAGATTTGGAGCTCGTCAATTCGCGACCTCGAAACGGCATCGACAATTTTCTCGGCTTTCTGGTTCGCGATGTCGAGGCCATGTTGTCCGATAGTCCGCAAGAGCATATCGGATACTGATTCGTGGATTCCACACGTCGTCGAGAAAGGGCCACACATCGTTTGCATGAGTGCATCTTCGGCTGTGCAGTCCAGCCCTAACTGGCATGCAGCGACCAACCAACCATACGAGTCTTCTGACGTGTGCCGGGCGTGACGATAAAGGTCAGTCATCAGCATCACTGCCCAAGATCCCCAGTGGTCAGAGCAGACTCAATCACAGGTATTGCTGCGGGTTCTATCTTTTGGTTCGTAAGGTGAGACACGACTGTCATGATCAAGGCGGATGGCTGGCCATTTTCGGCAGCACTTTTTAACATACCGTCCCAGCCCTCGTACTTATCCCATGCGGCGTAAAGCGAGCCGCAATGATCCCATATACGTTCTGTCAGCGGGAAAAGGGCGGGGTCGTTATTCCCGGCGAATCCGGCCTGGACTTCGGCGATGTCTTTGCCCGCAAATCTCATCTTGTATAGGACACGGTATTCATAACTGTATGGACAATTAGTTGGTTCTCAGCGTCGCCGTCCATCGCTTTTGACCAATGCCTGAGCATCAATTCTGATCCTGTTCCGCTTCGCAGAATATCCCAAACTGCGGGCTTCGCGACTCTCGGTTGGGCGGTCAATTCCTCAGCGGGCCAATCTCGCTGTTCTGTGTTTTCCTGATCGTCAACCGGAGATTCCGAAACAATACCTGCGTCAATCTCTTGTTCGACTTCTTTGTCAGCCGCGTGTTGCGGCTCGCTGCCCATGTACAAGGCGACAAAACCGGCTACCAGCATGGCGCCAGCAGTGAATGTTCCTATGCGCGCGGTTTTCGACCGCCAGCGCGGGCTCCAAAAGATCAATTTACATCCCTTGAATAACAGCGATTAACAGTGATCAGTGTATTCTCCGCCAGGTATTTGCGAGATGCCAAGACAAAGGTTGGATCAGCTAAGCCCCGGCATATCGAAGCCCTTTTGCAAAAGCGAAGCAACCAGCGCACTACACTGATCATCTGCTAAAGCTACCAGTGGCGGACGTACTGTCCGCCACTGGGCATCATTGGAAAAGTGTCCGACCGTGGCCTTTAAAGCAGGAATCATTGGATACGCCATCGCGATATCACGAATCTCATCTAAATCCTTCTGCAAGGTTTCTGCCTGCGGTGACTGCCATTCCCGGTAAAGCCGGTCTATCGCTGCGGGATTGATATTCGCCGTTGCCGATATGCAGCCGGAGCCTCCGCCACGCATGTTTTGCAAAAGAAAGGTTTCGGCGCCGGCAAACACGCGAAAATCATCCCAGTGACGTTGCAGCATTGCGTTGGTGTTGTCCCAGTCGCCGGAGCTGTCTTTTACGCCCACCACGGTATCGGGATAGGCCTTGATCAATCGTTCGATCAGTGCCACGGATATGCCGACCTGCGAAACAGGGGGAATGTGATAGAGGTAAATGCGCAATGATGACTGGCCAACACGCTCGATGATCTCGGAAAAACTCGCGAACAGGCCGTCGTCGCTGACGCCTTTGTAATAGAAGGGTGGCAGCATCAGGGTGCCGGCACAGCCGAGATTGACTGCATGTTTCGTCAGTCTGACCGTATCCGTCAGCGCGCAACAGCCGGTTCCAGGCATCATCCGATTCGTATTGATGCCGGCATCTACCAGGTGATCGAGCAACACCATTTTTTCTTCAATGGAAAGAGAGTTTGCTTCGCTGTTGGTGCCGAAAACGGCCAGGCCCACATTCTGCGATAACAGCCACTGGCATTGCCGAATCAATCGATCGGGGTCGGGACTCAAGTCTTGGTTAAAGGGCGTGATAACCGGGCAAAGCACGCCCGACATTCGCTCGTTACTTACATTTGCCATTCTGTGAGTCTCCGGGCTGAGCGCCAAATGACAGTGACAAGAGAATGCGCAAGCGATATTTCTGAATATCGTCAAGCGGGCCCGAATCTTTTCGTAATGCGACTACAAAACCGCTGAAACCGGCAAGCCCGATGCTGATTTCAGCAATTGTCTGCAACGATTCGGGAATGTTCAAGAAACGCCCGCCTCGTTTGGAAACTCGTTGTCGATTGTCAGTTTTCGACGCTGATGACGGTAAGCGATACTAATCCGTCCGGCGTGTTGTGGGAGATGCCGCCGAGGTAAATCGTGTCCGGAGCGAGACCACTCCAGTTGACTGTGACGTCCTCTGTGGTGCCGGCATTGACGAATGCGGGACCGGTTGCCGTCATGTTGCCCTGGTCGTCGATGAGGCCGAATGCCCAGGCGAGAAGTGTGTAATTCGCTCCGGGACCGCCGGCTACGTTGTCGGTTTCAAAGCCATGAACGAAAACTGCGTACCTGCCAGCGCCAGGCAGAACGACGTCAAACCGCTCTTCTGAAGTTGGCCCACCGCTTTGTCCGATCTTCGTGCAGTTGACGCCGTCCGGACAGTAGTAGACGTACAGGTCGAGATCGTCATTGCCATCCGTTAGTGCGTCAAACAACGCGAAGCGCACGAAAAGTTGATCCGCAGGTACGTCGATCAGGTGCGCGGTCACGCCATTTGTCGTTCGGAATGTAAATGTCTTGTCGGGGTCCTCGTCAACGAAACCGTCGAGCACCAGCGGCAGGTTAAGACCGTGCACGCCGGGTGAATAGGTCCCGGTATAGCCGAAATCGACGGCAAATGTGATGCTGCCGCTGCCGCCGAAAGAGACAATATCGCCGGGTGCAGATATCGATATCGCTTGTATGGAAAGCACGCTGCGAACGGCATGGTCGTTGCTGACCCAGGTGAGGCTGCCGAAGCGATAGAAATCCAGGGGTCCGCTCACGTAGGTGAACGTAACATCGTAGGATGCCGATTGCCCGGGGGCCACGCTCAGGCTGGCTGGCGTCACCTGCACATCGATGCCGGGTGGCAGGACTAATTCGACATTGTAGGTTTCGCTAATGTCGGTAACGTTGGTGACGGTTCGCGAAACGGTGCGTGTGCTGGTCAACCCTGACACCGATATTGATGGCTGGTTGAGGTCAGCAGCCGCAAAGGAAAAACCGCTGGATTGCAGATCGTCGCAGCGTGCCTGGGTGATGCCTGGTGAGTCGACACCGCAGGAGAACGCATCGTATTCATCCGCTGAAACATCGTAGACCAGGCCCGGATCGTTGGCCTTGTTTGGATCTATGTGGCCGCTGCCGAAGTCGAAGGGTATCGACGGCGTGCTGCCGTCAGAGAGGGTTACGCTCTGATAGGCCGTCGTCATCAAGGCAGACTTGATGGTTGCCGGGCTCCAGTCAGGATGCCCCTGCTTGAGGAGCGCGGCAACGCCGGCGACATGCGGTGTGGACATCGAGGTGCCGGTGAGGAACGCAAAAAACTCGCCGGAAACAGAGTTAATGGCGTCCGGCGTGCTGCCGGCAAGAATATTGATGCCCGGCGCGGTGACGTCCGGCTTAAGGATGTCCGCGGCCGGTCCCGGTCCCCGCGACGAAAACGATCCCATGTTATTACCGGTGTCGGCTTCAGTCAGGAAAAAACTCTTGTCAAGAACGACATCGATGACCTGGCCGTTGTTGATTTCATCGAGGAACAGGTTGCCGTCCGCTGCTCCGACCATCAGTGCCGGAATATCTATGCCGATCGAGTCGCCGATCATGACGATCGGGTCGCCCGACAGGTTGAATACAACAACTGCAATTGCGCCTGCACTTTCCGCGTTCGCGACTTTCACATCAAAATTACAGCCGCCGCGTTGAATGAATGCGATATTTCCGGATACTTCGCTGCTGTTGATCAAGGGCTGGCAGGCGTCGAAGGTCGTACCCGTGGTGCCATCGTCTGTCGCGGTGTCGTCATCGTCGACCAGAACCAGCTGGCCCTCGATCGGATCACGATCAATTAACGGCAGCGTGAAGCTCGCTTCTTTCACCGCATACTTGCCGGCAATGGCTGGCGGTGAACTGACCTGCATGGCTTCCAGCGAATGCTGGCCGTCGCGGCTGGAGGCGCCGGTGGTAATGACCGCGGGATTGCCGGCAGGCGATGTAATCGTGTCGAAGTTGGGCCCTTCGTTGCCGGCGGCGACGACCGTCAATACACCAGCCTTGGCCGCAGCCATGAGTGCGATGTCATCGGGTGCTATGACTGTAAACAGCGAGCTGCCGACCGAATAATTGATAATATCCACGCCATCCGCCACGGCCATGTCGATAGCGTTTGCCAGGTCGGACGTATTGCAACTCGCACGCGTGGCATCAGGCCGCAGCCAGCAGGCTTTGTAAACAGCAACGCGGGCCTTGGGCGCAATACCCTCGACTCTGCCGAGAAACGTCCCGAATATTGATGCCTTGACACTGTTGCCCGCTGCGGTCGTTGCCGTATGTGTACCGTGACCATCCACATCCCGCGGCGAGAATATTTCGCCAGCGTCGATTGGGCCCGTCGCTTGCGCACCGTTAACAAAAAAACGCGCACCGATTATCTTGTTATTGCAATCAGTCTCCGCAAACTGCGGCCCAGTTTCACAAACGCCGTTCCAGTTTTCCGGGGGATCGAAAATCAAAACGTCTTCTTGCTTGTCGTAAATACGGCAAAGCCACCTGCCGAGCAATGATGCTTCGGCCCAGGCGCTCTGACATAGTGCCGGCCGATCGGCTTCACGCGTGTCCTGCAATGCCGGATGTTGTGGAGCGATACCGCTATCGATGATGCCGATCACAATTCCGTCGCCGTCGAGTCCCGGGGCGCCGCGCAAGCCAGTCGTCGGATCGAACAGCCCCAGGAAATCGGCACTGAAATTCGTGGTCAGCGGACGCACCTCGTCTTCCCAGATGCGCAGTACTTCCTGCATATGCGCAAATTTGTTGGCCTGCGCAGGGGTCATGCGCGCCGCGAATCCGTTGATCGTGTACCGGTAACTGTAAATCGGCTCGATGTTCGGACCGGCCTTTGCCATCAAATTCGCCTGTTCCGTTCCCAGGCGCCGCACATGAGACTGGATAGCGGCGTTGTTTTTATCGAAAGCTGGCAGCGACACGCTTCGTCCCGGCGCTGGTTTGCCGAGGGCATTCGTGGCAGAGGAAACGTGAAACTCGCTGGCTGAGGGTGTGCGCAGCTGAATGATATAAATTTTGGATCCGCCGTTCTCGTGTCCGCTGCCTGCAAGCCGGATGCCCGTCGCAGGACCAGCATCGCGCAATTGCGAATCAAAGTCGGCGGTTGCGGCGCCGGCTGCAAAAAATACAACGAGAATTGTCAGCCTGAATAGCTTCACGGAGATTCCAGCACGGCATCGCTCAAATTCAGAATGTCGTCTCAACCTGACGAATTCTGTCGATTTCAAGTAAAGAACCCGGTGTAAATCCCGGTTTTACAAGGAACTTACCACAATTTACAGGTGATGAGCCAGCCATTGGCAATATGCAGGAGCGGATTTATCGGCGAACCGGGTTTGAGCCATTCGCGGCGGGACGCCGCTCCTGCATATTCAGCCAGTCGCGGGCATGGAGGTAGTTTTCATACAGGTCGGCCTCCGGAGAACCCGGCTTCGGTTTCCAGCCGTACTCCCATCGTACACGTGGCGGGAGCGACATCAGGATCGACTCGGTGCGGCCCCCTGATTGCAGACCGAATAAGGTGCCGCGGTCGTAGATAAGATTAAACTCGACATATCGCCCGCGACGGTATAGCTGGAATTCCCGCTGGCGTTCACCGAACTTGTGTCCTTTGCGGGCCTTAACAATTGGCAGGTATGCAGGCAGAAACTGGTCGCCAACTGATTTTGTAAATTCAAACGATTGGTCAAAACCAAACTCGTTGAGGTCGTCGAAGAACAAACCGCCGATTCCGCGTGTTTCACCGCGGTGCTTCAGATAAAAATATTCGTCACACCACTTCTTGTACTTGTCATAAACGTCGTCGCCGAAAGGATCGCAGGCTTCTTTTGCTTTTCTGTGCCAGTGCAGCACGTCGTCATGAAACGGATAGCAGGGCGTCAAGTCGAAACCGCCGCCGAACCACCAGACCGGGTCATCGTCGCCGGAATTTGTCGAAAAGAATCTGAAATTGGCGTGTGTCGTCGGCACATACGGATTTTGTGGGTGTAATACCAGCGACACTCCCATCGCGCGGAAGCTGTGGCCGGCAAGCTCTGGTCGGCTCCCGGTCGCCGACGGTGGCAGCTCCTTACCGAAGACCAGTGAAAAGCCAACCCCGGCCTGTTCGAAGATCGCGCCATCAACCAGCACCCGGCTGTCGCCGCCACCGCCACCGGGCCTGTCCCAACGATCCTGACCGAACGTCGCCTTACCGTCGATATCTTCCAGTGAAGCGACAATCCTGGCCTGCAACGACCTTAGATAATCCTCGACAGCCTCGATGTTGATATCACTCATGCGCTTCTCAGGACCTTTCCACTGGCCAATTCACGAATTTCGGACGCGCCGGATGCCGGGCCGCATTCTCCGGGGACAATGTAGTCTACAAGAGCGCCGAAGTGGCGGCGAAGTACGAAAGCGTTTCGAGCCGGCGGTCGGCCGTGAATATTGGCACTCGTCGATACCAGCGCTGAATCAGCGGCATCACACAAGGCAGCCGCGATCGGGTGTGTGGTCAGGCGCACGGCCAGGCCGGCGTGCTCTCCACGAACCCAGTAAGGTGCTTCATCTGTCGCAGGGACTATCCAGGTAACGGGTTTGTCGCTGCTGGTCTTCAATATTGACGACCCTTCGGGCAGTTCGATCCAGCCATCGAGTTGTTCAATGTCAGTGGCAATAAGCACCAGACCCAGCGCCGGATCGCGATCCTTGATCGCCAGCACGCGGCAAACCGCTGCAAAATCGTCTGGCAGGCAGCCCAGTCCAAATACGCCCTCGGTCGGATAGGCGATAACACCACCGCTGCGCAGGATACGTGCGGCTCGTTTTAGTGGTTGAGAGTAGGCCATGCTCTGTTCAGGCCCGGGATTTCAGGTATCGCCGACGTCTGCTTGCACATCCATGACCGCTTTTTTCCTGCTGGTTTTTTTCTTTTTCGCCGTCTTCTTTTCTGCAGTTTTCTTCCTGGCTGCTTTTTTCGCGGTGGTCTTCTTTGCCGCCTTTTTCTTGCCACGTCGCCCGCGAACAGGCGCTGCTGCCAGCAATTCCTTGCACTCCTCGAGAGTCAGTGACTTGGGTTCACGGTCCTTCGGCACTCGTACGTTCTTGGTCTTGTCCGTAACGTATGGCCCATAGCGGCCGTTCAATACCTGGATGCCGTCGGCCTCGAAGTCCTGGATGATGCGCTCGGCATCCGCGATCTTCTTTTCTTCAATCAACTCGAGTGCCCGCGGGAGTTCGATCGTATACGGATCATCTTCACCGCGAATGGAAACGTACTTGTCGCCATAGCGTACATACGGGCCAAAACGCCCGACGCTGGCCGATACGGGGAGACCGTCAGTGGTTTCGCCGAGTGCGCGCGGTAACTTGAAGAGCTCGAGCGCATCCTCGAAGCTGATGTCAGTCATTTTCTGACCCGGCCGCAAACCGGCAAACTTCGGTTTCTCTTCATCGTCCTTGGTGCCGATTTGCACAAACGGCCCGAAGCGGCCCATGCGCACAGTAACCGGCTTGCCGCTCTTCGGATCGGTGCCGAGTTCACGTGCCTGAGCAACCTGCTCACGGGTTACGCTTTGTTCCTTGTCAATGACCAGCGCGGAAAACGGCTTCCAGAAGCGCTCGAGAAGCGGTACAAGCTCTTCTTCACCGAGGGAGATCGCATCAAGATCGTCTTCCAGGCGCGCGGTAAAATCATAGTCGACGTACTGCGTGAAATGTTCTGTCAGAAAACCGGTGACGATTCTGCCGATGTCGGTAGGAATGAATCGTTTGCCATCCATCTCGACGTATTCACGGTTCTTAAGCGTGACAATAATGCTGGCGTAAGTTGACGGCCTGCCGATGCCGTACTCCTCAAGCGTCTTGACGAGGCTTGCTTCCGTGAATCTTGGTGGAGGCTCTGTGAAATGCTGTTCCGGCCGTAGTTCGTCCATGTCGATGACATCGCCTTCGGCGATCATCGGCAGAAGGCGATCATCGTCATCATCCTGCGAGTCATCCCTGCCTTCCTGGTAGACCGCTATGAAACCGGCTTCCACCAGCACCGACCCGTTGGCGCGAAAACGATGTCCCTGTGGGTTGTCGGGTCCCGCCGCGAATTCGAGTGCGACAGTGTCGAATACTGCGGGCACCATCTGACAGGCCATCGTGCGCTGCCATATCAGCGTGTAGAGTCGCAGCTGATCCTTATTGAGTATGCCCTTCAGGGAGTCCGGTGTGCGTGCGACAGACGTCGGCCGAATCGCTTCGTGCGCTTCCTGCGCGTTTTTCGTCTTCGTTTTATAGGTGAGCGGTTTTGCCGGTACATTCTCCGCACCGTAGCGCTCCTTAATGACGTCACGGATTTCGGCGACCGCAACCTCCGCAAGTGTGACGGAATCGGTTCGCATGTAGCTGATGAGACCGACGTTGCCCTCATCCCCCAAATCAATGCCTTCGTAAAGACGTTGTGCGACGCGCATGGTCCACTGAGTGTTGAACCCGAGTTTGCGCGACGATTCCTGCTGCAATGTGGACGTTGTGAATGGTGCTGGCGGATTGCGGCGCCGTTGCTTCTTGTCAACACTGACCGTGGTTAATTTGCCGCCGGCTGCCTCAAGAATGGTTTTCTCGACCTCGCGTGCCGACTCCTCATTTTCGAAGCTGAACTGTTCGACCTTGTCGCCCTTGTAGCGAACCAGTCGCGATACAAAAGGCTGGCTTTCTTTACTGACATCGGCCTCGATGGTCCAGTACTCCCGCGCATCGAATGCCTCAATCTCGAGCTCTCTCTCTACAATCATGCGCAACGCAGGGCTTTGCACACGTCCGGCGGACAAGCCGCGCTGGACTTTTTTCCACAGCAGTGGCGAAAGGTTGAAGCCGACGAGGTAGTCGAGTGCTCTGCGCGCCTGCTGGGCGCTTACGAGCTCGCTCGATATGCTACGCGGATTGTCTATCGCCTCTTTGACCGCGTTCTCGGTTATTTCATGAAATATGATGCGATACACCGGCTTCCCGCAGAGCGCGTTCTGCTCTTTCAGCAATTCCGTCAAATGCCAGGAAATCGCCTCGCCCTCTCTGTCCGGGTCAGTTGCGAGATAGAGTGCATCGGCCTTCTTGAGCGCCTTGATGATTGCGTCGACGTGTTTCTGGTTTTTCTCGATGACCTGGTACTTCATCGCGAAACCGTTTTCGGTGTCGACCGCGCCTTCTTTGGGCACGAGGTCACGAACATGACCGTATGAGGCCATGACTTCGAAGTCCTTGCCAAGGTACTTGCTGATGGTCTTGGCCTTGGCAGGTGACTCGACGATTACCAGATTTCGCGACATTCCAGCTGAAGTTTCCGTTGATTAGGTCCAGAAAAGCAAAACCGCGGACGATGCCGCGGTTGAATTACATGCTTGCAGGCGATGTGTCAAGAAAAACGTATTCGCCGACAGTCAACTATCCTGACATCCCGTGCTCAGTGAATGGCCATTTCACCCTCGTCAAAGACAAGATCTTCCATCCGAGCATAAGCCACTTCCTGACCCGGCTGACTGAACAAAACCATCAAAACAACCCACTTTATCTGCTCGACATTGATATCCGGAGTTTCAAGCGCCAGCAAGCGATCGATGAGAATTTCGCGCTGCGGCGGCGACAGAATGCCGATCTGTTCGAGGTAGGTAATAAAGCCACGGCATGCTGCATTCAGCCGGTCGTTCTCGGTCTCGTTATAGATGCGAGTGCCGTGTGCAGATTGCGGGCTGTAGTTGTGGCCTTCGTGGCCGTTGGTCAGCCCGTCGAGCCAGTCCAGTGCGCGATCAATTTCGCTGCCGCCGAATCCCGCACGGGATAATTCATCACGCAGCTCGCTTTGATCCGGTTCCGGCTCTTCCTCAGCGTCGACGTAGGTCTCAAACAGATACATCAAAACATCAAGTACATTTTCTTTCATGCCTGGAGCGTCTCCCTGTTAACGACTTTCCAGTTATGGTTGCCTGTTAATGATCGGATGCTTGCAGTTTTGAGTAACAGCCACCGGCCTGCACCTGAATTTTTCCCTCAAGCTCCAGGATAAGCAGCATGGAGGAAACCTGATCGATCGTCAATCCGGAATTTTCGGCGAGCTGATCTGCGCTTGCCGGGTCATAACTTAATGCGGAAAGCAACACCTGGTATTCGGTATCGTGTTGCGCAGCCGCTGCCGTTTCAACCGCTGGTAACTCTGCATTTTGCATAAGATGTCCGACCAGCGGACCCAGCTCGCTCACGATGTCGTCGGCGCTTTCGACCAGTTTTGCGCCTTGCCTGATAAGCTGGTGACAGCCGTGGGACAGTGGATTATGTATCGAGCCGGGGATAGCGAAAATTTCGCGACCCTGCTCAGCAGCGAGGCGCGCGCTAATTAGCGAACCGCTACGCCTGGCAGCCTCTACGACCAGGGTACCGAGACTGAGACCACTGATCAGCCGGTTGCGCTGCGGAAAGTGTTCGCGGCGTGGCGGGCTACCGAGCGGATATTCCGAACACAGCGCGCCCTCTTCTGCGATGCGATGTGCAAGTTCGCGGTTTGCGGCTGGATAAACTCTATCGATGCCGTGACCGAGGAACGCGACGGTCTTCGCACCGGCATCCAGCGCCCCCTCATGCGCGGCCGTGTCGATACCTTGGGCCAGACCACTGACAATGCAAAAACCGGATCGCGCCAGGTGCCTGGAGAATGCGTACGCATTCTGTACGCCGCCCCTGGTCGGATTTCGGCTGCCGACGATCGCCAGCGCCGGAAGATGTAGCGCGTCGATGTTGCCAACCACATATAAAAGGGTCGGCGGGCCAGGAATCTGCCGCAGCAGCTCCGGGATATCACCTGACTCCGAATCAATAAGGTGGTGATTCGGCGCGGCTAGCCATGCAGAAACTTTTTTGTCTGTATCCACTTTCCAGAAACCGCTACGGCCTCTTCGGAACTCGCCTGTAGGAGCTTTCGCCCCGGCGAGCGATTAAAGCCTGATCGCCCGCCGGGGCGGGCTCCTACGATATTATTACCTCATGAAAACTTATGCGTGACTAAATCTGCCGGCTGGCATTAAAAAAGGGCCGGCGCCTGATCGGCCGCCGGCCCTTACTGAATTGCTGCTGTCAGATCGGGTTGCGGACTGCGTCGAGTACGTGGATGTCGCTCGTCGCTTCCATCACGAGGGCATAGCCGATGCGGTCATAAACCTTGAAGATCATGATCGTGCCCGCCTGCTCGTCCGGCAGGGTCACGGACTCGCCACCCATCATGCGACTAGCCGAGCCCAGGAAAGAGCTGCCCGCAAAGCGATCGCGAATTACCTCACCAGCCTGGAACACGCTCAGCACGTCTCCCGGGGCGAGGCCGTGGCGCGCACCGCGGTTCAGGACCACAACCTGGTACTGGCCGATAAGGGCAACGCCATCAACGACCGAGATGATCCTGCCTTCAATGTTGAGATCCGGTGATTTCGGGAAGAAATTCAGCGGAATATCCACTGTTTCCGGTATCAGGCGATCACCCGCGAGGGCCTCGCGGTTGGTGTCCGTCAGCGCGATCGTCGCCGGATCGCCACCCCGGGACTGTGCGCCTACGCCGACATAAATGCCATGGTAACCGAGGAGGGCATTATCGTCGGGATCTCTGAGCTCATCACCGATATGCACGATGCTGAATCGCGTCCCGTTTGGTGAGGGTTGGCCACCACGGATGTAAATGTCGTTGCCAGCGGAGGCCATCAGGTGATCGCCGCGGGTTGCGAGAATGTACGGCAGCTGATCGATCTGGCTCTTTTCAAGAACCAGACCTTTCGACAGAAAGGCTGCGATCCGCTCGTAGGGAATGCTGGCAATCGCCTCGGACAGCGGCGTTACCCGTGCCGAGGGTGAAAGCCGATAGGTCGATGCGCGGATGTTCGTGATGCGCTGCTGGCCGTCAATCGTAACCAGGGCAAGGACGTCGCCCGGGTAGATAAGGTGCGGGTTCGCAACCTGCGGGTTTACGTACCAGACCTCTGGCCAGTACCAGGGATCGCGCAGAAACGTGGCAGCAATGCCCCAGAGCGTGTCGCCGATCTGCACGGTGTACTCCTCAGGAGCACCGGCGGCCAGCGGTACGGCCTGGCTGATGAGCACCATGTTCGGCTCATTCTGAGCGGGCTGCCCGCTGGCGCCCGAATCCATGGACGACGGCCCACCCGGCGTGGCAGATCTTGTCGCTGCCGGCGCCGGCGCATCGCGATCATCCGCGCCAAACGGGTTTAGTTTGCTCATCGTGCTGCAGCCGGCCATAGTGGCGACCAGCGCAATAAGGGCCAGCTTAAGACTGGTCTTCAGGCGGTTTTTGTCAGGAGACATAATCGACGGGTGCTCCATCATCGTAGTGTGTGCCTGCCCGCTGGCAAGCGTTGCTATAATATGTCGTGTCGACGCCCTTCAGGCTGCCAAACGCGTCACAATTCCGGCTCAAAACAGGGTTTGGCGGTCCGCATGTCACGCGGTATTGTCCGCTATCTTATTCAATAAAGTCAAAAATTTAGGTGCAATTTTTAGAAACTCACGCGAGTTTTGGCTGCAGCGATAATGGCAATACTGAGAATCCTTGAATTTCCCGACCCGCGGCTCCGAAAAAAGGCCGTCCCGGTTGAGGTTGTAGACGACTCGCTCAGGCAGCTGATCGACGACATGTTCGAGACGATGTACGAAGCACCGGGCATCGGCCTGGCTGCTACCCAGGTGGATGTGCACCGGCGGTTGCTGGTCGCGGACGTGGCCCAGGAGAAAGATGAGCCTCACGTGCTGATCAACCCGGAGATTCTGGAGAAAGACGGCTCCGCGGTCACCGAGGAGGGTTGCCTGTCGGTGCCTGGCTATTACGAAGAAATTGAACGCGCCGAGCACATCAAAGTGCGCTACCTGGATCGCGACGGCAATGAGCAGGAAAACGAATTCGAGGGTTTACTCGCCGTTTGCGTGCAACACGAAGTGGATCATCTCGAGGGCAGACTGTTCATCGATTACCTGTCGGAAGTCAAACGTCAGCGAATTCGCAAGCGCCTTGCGAAGGACCGTCGCCAACATCGGGAGTCGGCTGCGATTCTCTGATCGCCCGATTGACCCGAAGCAAACGCATGAGCGCTGCAAAACTTTTGTTTGCCGGCACACCGGATTTCGCACTTGAATCACTGCGGGCGCTGCACAAGGCAGGCTCAATACCTGCCGCCGTACTCACACAGCCGGATCGGCCGGCCGGGCGTGGCAGACAAGTGACTGAAAGTCCGGTCAAGCAATTCGCGGTTAAGCATGACATTCCGGTCTGGCAGCCGGAGACGCTTAAAGATAACGATGTCATTGCGCAGGTGTCACAGGCCAAACCTGACCTCATTATTGTCGCAGCTTACGGATTGCTGTTTCCCCAGGCGGTTCTCGACATACCCGTTCGTGGTTGCGTGAATGTTCACGCGTCCCTTCTGCCACTCTGGCGCGGTGCTGCGCCGATACAGGCAGCAATTCTTGCAGGTGATGCGGAAACCGGCATCACCCTGATGCAAATGGAGGCCGGACTGGACAGTGGTCCGGTACTGGCAAGTGCCGCCATCGCAATCCGTGCTGTGGAGACTGCAGGCGAGTTACATGATCGCCTGGCCGCCCTCGGTGGCGAGCTGCTGGTGCAGAAGATCGGTGAGCTCCTCGAGGGCAAGCTCGAGGCAATTCCCCAGCACAATGCGCGGGCCAGCTATGCCGGCAAATTTCGCAGGCAGGATGCAGCGATCGACTGGAGTCTTACTGCGCAGCAAATCTCGCGGACAATCAGGGCCTATGACCCGGCACCCGGGGCCAGCTTCAATCTGGACGGCGAAATCATCAAGTGCTGGAAAGCCGAGCCGGTTGACGGTGACGAGGGACGACCCGGCACGATATTGTCAGCAGGCAAAGACGGCATCGTCGTCGCCTGTGCCGGGGGGGCGTTACGGCTCACCGAAATACAGCGTCCGGGCCGCCGGCGTGTCACGGCAGCGGAGTTTGCCGGACACAGCAAGCTTGGCGGCAAGCGCCTGCATTGAGGGCCTGTGAACGAGATCAAATGGGGTGCGCGCCTGCGGGCAGAAGCGGCAAAAGCGGTTGACGCTGTCGTTGCACAGGGTCGCTCGCTGGATGCCGTTCTTGGTGAGCTTGATGAGCAAATTAACCCTGCTGATCGGCCGCTGTTCAAAATGTTGTGTTACGGAACACTGCGCCATCATTTTCGTTTGCGCGCAGACCTCAGGAATCTGCTGGAGCGGCCGCTGAAGGCGCGCGCCAGCGTAATTGAGTCTCTGCTTGCCGTTGGACTGTTCCAGTTAAGCGATACGCGCATACCGGATCATGCGGCAGTCTCAATGACCGTCGAGGCAGCCAGGCTCCTGCGCCACCCCAAGTACGCAGGACTGGTTAATGCGGTACTGCGTAATTTCCTGCGGAAAGACATCGGGCTTGAGGAGGCCGGCGACGATGAATGCCGGTTCAATCACCCGGCGTGGTTTATCGATCAGTTGCGCGAGGACTGGCCCGATGACTGGCAGCAAATTCTCGACGCCAATAACGACAGGGCGCCGATGTGGCTGCGGGTTAACCAGAAACGCGCAACCACAGGGGATTACATCGATCGGCTGGGTGAGGCCGCTGATGGCCACCGCTTGTTGCCCGGATTTATTCACGCAATTCGCCTGGCCGAGCCGCTAGCCGTCGCCGAGCTGCCGGGCTTCGCCGAGGGTGATGTCTCGGTCCAGGACGCGGCAGCGCAGATCGCAGCACCCTGGCTATTGATGCACGGCGGCCTGCGGATACTCGATGCCTGCGCGGCCCCCGGAGGAAAAACAGGGCATTTGCTGGAACTGGCCAGCCTGCAGAGCACCCTGACTGCCATCGAACTGGACACGGAGCGACTCGCCGGCATTCACGAGAATCTTGAGCGGCTCAGGCTGAATGCAACCGTACTGGCAGCTGACGCATCAAAACCCAAAGAGTGGTGGGACGGTAAGCCCTTCGACCGGATTCTTCTGGATGCACCCTGTTCGGCCAGCGGCGTTATTCGCCGGCACCCTGACATCAAGCTGCTGCGCAGGGAGACGGACATCAAGGCGCTGGCCAGCCGGCAGACGGCGATGCTGGAGGCGCTGTGGCCGCTCCTGGAGCCGTCCGGGCGGCTTCTGTACGTTACCTGTTCGGTGCTGGCGGCCGAGAATGACGCCATTGTCGGTGATTTTCTGGCGCGCCACCGCGATGCCCGCGAAGACCGAGTGTTGCCAAATTACAACATCCGCGATCTAATGGTCGAGAAGACATGCGGTTTCCAGGTATTGCCTGGGAATCAGGGCCTTGATGGTTTCTACTTCGCCTGTCTTGAGAGGACGTCCCAATAACAGCCAGTAATACGGACGACAACATGAGCGACCACCGGACATTTGCATTGAAGTTCCTGCTGCTGGCGGCGTGTGCGTCGGCAGTGGTGCTCACGAGCGTGCGTGCGCAACTCGAGCTTCCGCGCGAAGGATTCTTTGATGTCCGCTCAGCCTCCACGACGATGATCGCAGGCGTGCATGAGCTCGAAGCGCGACTACAACTTATTCTGAGCGCCGAGGCGCTGGATGCGCTGAACAGCGGCGTACCACTGACAATCGAGCTCAACCTTGAGGTTATCCGGGTGCGCCGTCTGTGGCTGGATGATGTTGAAGCGGAGCTCACTGTTACCTACGAGCTCGAATACCGGCCTCTCAGTCAGCGATACATCGTCCGCAATCTCAATCGCGGGGACGAGAATTCATTCTCGACGCTTTATTCGGCGCTAAATAACCTCGGGCGCATCCAGGGCTTGCCTGTTATCGATGATGCGCTGCTGGCTCCCGGCAGTGCCTATCGCATGCGTTTGCGAGCACTTTTGAGCACACGTCAATATCCGGCGCCACTGCGCATCCTGTTTTTCTGGCGCAGCCAATGGCAACTAAAGAGTGACTGGTACGAGTGGATTCTCGAACGATAAAAAGAACAGCGATCGGTGCAGCCGGCGCCATCGGCGTCGGGTTGTCACTCGTGGCGCTCTTCCTGCTCGCTCAAACGGCGCAGAATTCCGCCGAATTCGACCGGCTGCACATCATCATTCTGCTGATCAATGTTGCCGGTGTCGTGGTGTTGTTTGCGTTGCTGGTCGGCAATCTCGCCCGATTGTTGCGCGATTACCGGAACCATGTCCCGGGCTCGAAACTGAAAGCGCGCATGGTGGGAATGTTCGTCGGTCTTGCCGTACTGCCGTTGCTGGTGGTGTTTTATTTCTCCATACAATTCATCAATCGCGGCATCGATACCTGGTTCAGCGTCGAGGTCGAGGCTGGTTTTGATGACGCGCTTGAGCTCAGCCGGGCGGCCCTGGAAATGCAAAAGCGTGAGCGGCTCGAAATTACGGCCCGCATTTCAAATCGATTGCAAAATGTCAGTGCGCGGCAATTGATTTTCGAACTGAGCACGTTGCGAAGAGAGTCCGGCGCCGATGAAATTTCGATCTTCGGTCGCAATAACCACATCATCGCGACGAGTTCTAATCGATCCGCCGGCAGTCTGCCGAGACCGTTGAGTGACGAGGTGCTACTGCAGATCCGTCAGAATCGGCCCTTCGTGAGCCTTGATCCGACGGCGCGCGGCGGCTACCAGATACGAACTGCTGTCCGCTTCGGCAGCGTTGGTCGTCCGGACCTTGCCGGCGTACTCCAGGCGCACTTTCCGGTACCGGAGCGGCTGGCGAGTATGGCGAACAACGTCGGCGAGGCCTACAGCGACTACAAACGCCTGGTCTACCTCAGGGAACCGTTGAAGCGAGCCTTCTCACTCACGTTGACGGTCGTGCTGCTGCTGTCGTTGCTCGCATCCATCTACGGTGCATTCATTTTGTCACAAAGACTTGTTGCGCCGATTCAGGACCTGGTCGCGGGAACGCAAGCTGTCGCGAAAGGCGACTTCGACACCAGGCTGCCTATACCATCACGCGATGAGATCGGTTTTCTGGTCAGTTCCTTCAATGATATGACGCAACGGCTGTCTTCGGCCAGGCGGGAGGCCAGCCAAAGTCAGGCGCAGGTTGAAGCGGAACGCGCTAACCTCGAAGTCATACTGGCTCGTCTTTCGACCGGCGTCGTGGCGCTCGAATCGGATCTCAGGATACGCACAGCGAACCAGGCATCCGGTGCAATTCTCAATGTCGATCTCGAAAATCACATCGGCGAATACCTGCCGGATGTTGCCAAAGGCCAGCCGCTGCTGGAGCAGTTCGTGGACGTCGCACAGGTGCACCTGAATGCCGGTGAAACCGAGTGGCGCGAGCAAATCGTTTTGCGCGGCGAAGTTGGGCGCCGCGTCCTGACCTGCGCGTGCACGGCATTGCCCGGCGATGAAGACCACGCCGCGGGGATTGTGGTCGTATTTGACGACATCACCGCGCTGTTGCAGGCGCAGCGTGATGCAGCCTGGGGGGAGGTCGCACGGCGGCTTGCGCATGAGATCAAGAACCCGTTGACGCCAATTCGGCTTTCCGCGGAAAGATTGCGCCGGAAATACCTCAAGACGCTATCTGATGATGACGCGCAGGTCCTTGATCGTGCGACGCATACGATCGTGCAGCAAGTAGAGGCCATGAAGGAAATGGTCAACGCGTTCAGTGACTATGCGCGTGCGCCGGATATTAATCTCAACCTGTTCAGTATCGACAAACTCGCGCACGAAGTGGTCGACCTTTACCGCGCGCAGGAAAGTGGTATCGAGATTATTCTCAAGACAGATTCCGACCTGCCGGAAGTCGAGGCCGACGTCGGGCGAATCAGACAAATTCTGCACAACCTCATCCGCAACGCAACCGAAGCACTTGAGAATTCAAGCGGCGGACGTATTGAGGTTTCGGTCAGCGCTACCGAGGTGCACGAAGTCGATGTCGTGGAAATTGTCGTTGCAGACAATGGTCCTGGATTCAAGATGGGCTCGATGAGCCAGGTCTTTGATCCCTACGTAACAACAAAGCCGAAAGGCACCGGACTTGGCCTCGCAATCGTCAAGAAACACGTGGAAGAACATCTGGGAACGATTGAAGCGGCAAACCGCGAAAAAGGTGGCGCGGAGATTCGTATTCAGTTGCCGATTGATGAGGCTGCACGCGAAAAAATGTTAATGAAACTGCCGGGTCGAGCAGATATACAAAGGGAGAGACCATGAGCACATCACACGTGCTGGTCGTTGATGATGAAGGCGATATTCGCACCTTGATCGACGAAATTCTGTCGGAGGAGGGGTACCAGGTGACGGTTGCGGCTGATGCCGCCGAGGCGCGCTCCGCCCGTGACCACGATAAATTCGACCTGGTGTTGCTCGACATCTGGATGCCCGATACTGATGGCATCAGTTTGTTGCGTGAATGGTCGGAACCCGGAGACCTTGAGTGTCCGGTCGTCATGATGTCAGGTCATGGCACCGTCGATACGGCCGTCGAGGCGACTCGCCTCGGCGCATTCGATTTTGTCGAAAAACCCCTGTCTCTCGCGAAACTGTTGCGCACAGTAGAGCGCGCGCTGGAAGCGTCCAGGAAACAGACTGGCCCGGCGCGTAGTTTATTTCCATTATTGCTGACCCCGGTCGGGCGCAGCCCGTTGATGAAGAATCTGCGAGAGAATGTGCAACAAATCGCCGATTATGATTCGCCAGTGCTTCTGAGCGGCGAACCAGGCACCGGGAGGGGTGCATTTGCACGCTACATCCACGCCCTGAGTCCCCGTGCCGACGCACCGCTGGTTAAGCTGCTTGCTGCGTCACTGACAGACAGCAATGCTGAAGAGCAGTTGCTCGGCAGCGAACAAGGGGGTGACGTACACAGTGGCTATTTCGAACGCGCCAAGAATGGCACGTTGATCATCGATGAATTAACGGATCTCTGCGACCAGGCGCAAAAACTCATTCTCAGCGTTCTGGAACAGGGAGAATTCATTCGATCCGGCGGACATGAACCAGTAAAGTTGCAGGCCAGGGTCCTGGCGACTGTCAAGGCTGATTATCCGAACGCGATTGACAGCGGCAAACTTCGCCGGGAGCTTATTTCGAATCTGAATATACTGAGTTTGCATGTGCCGCCATTACGTGAGTACGCTGAAGACGTGCCGGAGCTTCTCAGCTATTACGTCGACAAACTGATCGACAGCGAAGGCCTGTCGTTCCGCCGCTTCAGCGTTGCGGCGCAAAACCGGCTTCGCAACTATCCCTGGCCTGACAATGTCAGGGAACTGAAAAATCTTGTGCGCCGTCTGCTGCTTACCGGTTCGGAAGAGGAAATCACGCTCGATGAAATTGAAAAGGAGATCATCGGTGCGGCGGATTCCAGGGAGCCGCTGGTCAAGCAGGATCTGCTGTCATTGCCGTTGAGAGAAGCGCGCGAGCAGTTCGAACGCGCCTATCTGCAACAGCAGCTTGTTCTGTGTGACGGCAAAGTTGGCAAATTGGCGCAGCGTGTTGGCATGGAGCGCACACACCTGTATCGAAAACTCAGATCGCTGGGTGTGGATTTTCGCTCGGTGTCAGCGTCCAACGACTAAATAATCGCTCGCTGGGGCGGGCTCCTACAGATTAATGCAATGCTAATCAGCAACTTGTAGGAGCTCTTCCTAAGCGGGCGATTTTCACATGGCTAATGTGTGGAGGCTGCCAGCGCCTCATCCAGCATCGCGATCAATTGCTCGCGATCGTAACTGTATTCGTGTCCCTCATTTAGCTGCACCAGCTCCTCGATCGCTTTCTTGATCGTGATCTCCGCCTCACGCTGATTCGGCACAACCATGTAACGACGCTTCGGATTGTCGTCGAAAAGTGCATGTAGAAAAGCCGCCGAAACTTCATCCGGTTGCTTGAGTCGAGACCGGTCGGACGGTCCGTCCATCAGTTGTTGAAGCTCTTCCTCGAAGAGTGAACCCTCGGGCGTCTGGCCGCGCCGTTGCATACGGTTACGCATGGTGTCCATGATCGCTGAGTTGTAGTTGCCTGGTTCCACCACGCTTACCCGCACACCGAATTTTTCCATTTCGCCAGCCAGCGAATCGGTAAAGGCTTCGACACCGTGTTTACTCATGCTATAGGGACCTATAAACGTACCGGACAAGATTCCGGAGATCGATCCCGTCGTCGTTATACGACCCTGGCTTTCTATAATCAGTGGTGCAAATGCTTTGGTCACCCGGTAGGGCCCAAACAGGTTGACATCCATCTGGAATTGCATGTCATCTTCGTCGACCTCAATCATCGCTCCGGCCACAACGACTCCGGCATTGTTGACCAGTCCGTACAGGCCCCTGTCGCCCTTCCTGACCGTTTCGACGGCGGCATCGATCTGTTCCTGAATGGTGACGTCGAGCCGAATGGCCTGGATGTTCTCGATGGCGTTTAGCTCGTCGAGATCAGCCTGTTTCCGTGCGCCCGCGTAAACGAAGTGACCCTTGGAAGCTAGTGTCTCCGCCAGGTTTCTGCCAATACCGGTACTCGCTCCGGTTACGAGGATTGCTTTTTGTTCGCTACCGTCATCGGCGTACGCGACACCGTGTGGGAGGCAAAGAAAGATGCAAAGAAAAAAGCTGCACAAAAGATTACGCATCGAAACTCCCCTTTACTCTTATAATTTTCTTTATGTCTTGGGCCCGCTCCAGAAGTCGGCGTTCTTGATGCCGAGCGCCTCCGGATCGAAGGTGTAAGTCTCGACCCCTGCCTTGCGCTGCGCTTCGTAGTCTTTCAACGCCTTGAGCGCGGCATTGCCCATGAAAAACAAGATGAGAATGGCAATGATGTTGAGCCACGCCATGATTCCGACACCAATGTCACCCAGGCCCCAGGCAAGGCTCGCGGTCCTGATGGCGCCGTAGAACACGGACGCCATTATGGCGATTTTCAGGAACAGCATTTCGCCGGGAAAACGGAAGAATCGCCGCAGGTAGGCAACGTTGGTCTCCGCGATGTAGTAATACGCGAGAATGGTCGTAAAAGCGAAAAAGAACAGCGCCACCGCGACGAAGGGTTTGCCGATTCCTGGCACGACACTGTCGACCGCGAGTTGCGTGAAGGCGGGACTGTTTGCATCGGTGGCGGCCGGCAGGTTCTGGATGATGAAACCACCATCACCGCCATGCACATTGTAGGCGCCAGTGATCAGAATAATGAACGCCGTTGCAGAACAGATAAACAGTGTATCGACGTAAACGGAGAAGGCCTGCACCAGCCCTTGCTGCGCCGGATGTTGTACTTCCGAGGCAGCAGCGGCATGGGGGCCGGTACCTTGCCCGGCTTCGTTCGAGTACACGCCCCGTTTTACGCCCCAGCCAACCGCGCCGCCTATTCCAGCCATCGGGCTGAACGCATCATTGAAAATCAGGGCAATGACACCGGGGAGTTGAGAGATATTCATCGCTATGATGCCGACGGCCGTGATTACGTAGGCCAGGCCCATAAAAGGAACAACGAACTGCGTTACGTGCGCAATTCTCTTCACGCCGCCGAAAATAATAAATCCGAAGATTGTGACCACAACCACGGCAGACGCAATCTTTGTGAAACTGATATCGCCAAGCGCTGTTTGATAAATCTCACCGGTGCCGAGCGCAACCTCCGCGGCACTGCTGATGCTGTTTGCCTGTACGCCGGGAAGCAGCAAACCGGTAGCAATGATCGTGACGACCGCGAATAGCCAGCCATACCATCTCTGGCCCATCGCCTTCTCGATATAGAAAGCGGGGCCGCCGCGATACTGGCCTTCGTCCACTTCTTTGTATATTTGACCGAGTGCAGCCTCGACATAGGCGGTGGATGCCCCAAGGAATGCGACGACCCACATCCAGAATACGGCGCCGGGACCGCCAAAGCCGATTGCCGCTGCAACGCCGGCGATGTTACCGGTGCCGACGCGGCCTGACAGCGACACTGCCAGCGCCTGGAAAGACGAAATGCCCCGTTCCGATTCCTTGCTGGAAAACAGCAAGTGAATCATTTCGCGGAACAATCGAACCTGGACGAACCGCGTCAAAATTGAAAAGAACAAACCGGCACCGAGGGCCAGGTAGATTAGCGCCGGACTCCAGACCCAGGCATTGATGCTGTTGACAACATTTTCCATGGACGGGTCCTGTGGGTACTTTGGTTCTTATCGAAAAGCTCTGCGGATACTACAGGAATCGAATCCAGTCAGCCTGACCGGGCGGACGATGTTCGTTCACATCAGGTGCGCTAGCGCAACCACGCAACGACTGAGACACCGATAAAACTGCCGGCTGCATAGCCCAGGGATCCGAGCAGGAGGCCGGGAATCAACAGGTCACGCCAGCCTTTTGCCGAGGCCAGCGCCGGGGCGCTCGCACGGCCGCCAATACAAACTGCAGATGCCATCGCCAGCTCCGCAAGGTCGAGTTTCAGGATTTTTCCGACGCCAAACAGAATCACCAGGTGCACGATGACGATGACTGACGCAAACAAAAACAGGATCGGCCCGATTTCAATAAGCTTCCAGATATCTGCCCCTGCGCCGACGCTGGCGAGGAATATAAACATCAATACATTGCCAGCTTCCCTGTGGCCCGAGAGTTTTTTGACTTGATGCGGGGACACCGTTGCGATTATCAACGCGAGCACGGTAATGACCAGGATCGAGTAGTCGGACATGCCGATGAGGTCAGCGAGAATCTTGCCGGTTGCTGCCAGCGCGAAGGCGAGCGCCAAAGCCGTCATCAAGCCCGCAATATCGAGATCGGCGATGCGATGCACATCCCCCCCTGACCCGGCGTCGAATAACACTGCATTGTCCATGTGATGTGTCGGATACTTATTTGCCATCCACGCGATACCGGGAATGAAAATGATCAACAGGAAATGCAGGTTGGTGATCACCTGGTCAGCGGCAACGGCCGCTGTCAGCATGTTGTCGTCCTGCATACCGGTGGCCTCGGCGACTGCAGCGAAATTCAGGCCACCGCCGATGTATGTGCCGGTAAATATTCCGGCCAGTTCCGCTTCGTTCGGACCCAGATCAAAGAGAACTACGCCGACGATAGTTCCTACAACTACCGCTGCACTGCCGATCATAAAAGCAATCAGCGTCGGACCGGATTCCCGGACAATGCGCTTGAGGTCCGCCTCAAACAGTAACAGTGGAATTGCGATCGGCACCAAATAGTCCCAGACAACTTCGTACGCGGGTGCCGATGTTGGAATGATGCGCAAGTTCGCGAGTACGATTGCCGCTGTGATCAGCAACATGACGCCCGAGTATTTCCTGCCCCAGGGAAACCGTTCACACCAGAAACCGAATCCCGCCAGTCCAATCAGCACCGCCCAGATCGCGAAGTCCTGGTCGGGCCCGATTAGTGGCAATGACACAGTAGTGGTTCCCCGGAATTGCTACTCGATGATTGCTGCGCGGACCAGGCGATGAAAGATGTCGCGATAGAATTCACCACGATACGGCAGATACTGCGTCAGCATGATGGCCACCATTTCCTCTTCCGGATCGATCCAGAAGACTGTCGACGCAAGTCCACCCCAGTAATATTCCCCGTTACTGGTCGGGTAATTACCCTGTGTGTTGTCGACAATGACGCCGAAGTTAAGCCCGAACCCGCTGCCGTTCGGCAGGCTCGCCGGCTCTTTCAGGCGGTTGGTGGACATCATTTCCACAGTTCTCGGCGATAGGTAGCGTATTCCATCGAACTCGCCGCCATTCAACAGCATCTGGCAAAAACGCCAGTAATCATCGCTGGTCGAGATCAGCTGGCCGCCGCCGCTGAACGCCCCGGGTGCGTGAAGGTAATTATCGGCAAAGCTGCCGGTAAATTTCTCCCGGTCACCAGCTTCATTATGCGTGTAAATGTTAGCGAGCAATGAAGCCTTGTCAGGTGGTACCCACGCCATCGTCTGATCCATGCCGAGCGGGTCGAAGATTCTTTCCTGCAGGAATTCGCCGAGCTCCATGCCGGTCCATTTTTCGATCAGGTATCCCTGCACATCCACTGCGACGCTGTAATTCCACCGAGTACCCGGCTGATACAGCAAGGGAATACTGGTCAGCTTGTCGATGAACTCCTGCATGGTCTGATCGTAACTGGGGACATCCATCTCGATATACTGTCTGTCGACTGCAGAGTTGCCAAAAATTCCATAGGTGAGGCCGGCGGTATGTTGCAAAAGGTCATGGATCGTCGGCTCACGCTCCAGTGCTTCGAGCGTCACGTTGCCTTCGTCATCCTCGCCGGCATAGACCCGCAACTCGGCAAACTCCGGAATGTATTTTGAAATCGGATCAGCGAGCGAGTACTGTCCTTCCTCGTAGAGCATCATCATTGCGACGCCCATGACCGGTTTGGTCATGGAGAATATGCGGAATAGAGTCTCGTCTGTGACTGCTACGTTTTCTTCAACGTTGGCCAATCCCAGGTTTTCATACATGATGATCTTGCCACGCCGGGAAATTAATATCTGAAAGCCGCCGGTCTCTTCATCCTCCAGTAGTCCCTCGAAAAAACTCTTCAGGTATGCCAGACGTTCCGAGGACATCCCCACGTCTTCCGCGCGCGAAACGTCGACGGGCGCGGCGAAGGCCAGGGAGTGGCACAGGTAAACTGCTACCACCGTGGCCACAATAATCGATTTATTTCTCATTCAGGTTTCCCCGCTTTGAATTTTTCATTTTTTCAATAATGCCCTGATTTGGCCAAATAATACCGCCAATTCCCGATTTGGCGCCGTTCAGGGCAATCCAAAAATTCTGGGTGCCGGCAGCAGGCTGCCGTCCGGATTGAACACGATGCCAGGGGTCATGAAATCCCGGATACTCAGGCTGCGTATCAGGTTCAGGGCACCGTTCTCTTCATCAATGGACGGTCCGTCCGGGCGCAATTGAATCGTGGAGTAAATTTTCCCTTCGACAAAATTGCCCTCGCCATCGAGCGTTGCAACCAGGACGGGCGCAATCCCCTTGATGCCCTCGACACTGATGCCGTAATAAGTGGCAAAATTTCCCAGGCTGTACGCGATCAGCCGGTTCCTGTATCGCTCCATTGCCCTGACGACATGCGGACCGTGACCGACCACCAGGTCGGCACCCGCGTCGACCATCAACCTGGCAAACCTGACGACGTCGCCCCGCGGTTCGGCAAAGTATTCCTCCTCCGCAAACGGAAGCCTTGTGACATTCTGTCCTTCGGCGCCACCATGAAATGAAACCACGACGATGTCGTGATGCCTGGCATGGTCGGCAACAATTTTTGCCGCCAGGTTATAATCAAGCATCATGTTTGAATTCCTGGTTACCGCGAACGCGAGCAGCGCGATGTCCAATTCGTTGACGGTGAACGATGCGAAGTCACCTTCAAGTCCGGAGTGATGGATACCGGCTGCGGCAAGCGTTTTCATGCTGGCGAGGCGCCCCTCCTCGCCAAAATCTCTTGCGTGGTTGTTTGCAAGGCTGAGTACATCGAAGCCTGCGTTCACGAAGTGCTGTACATAGCGCGACGGTGATCGAAACAGGTAACAGGCATTCGGGTTGCTGCACTTCTTGCCCGCCTCACCATCGTCCAGCAGCACTCCTTCGAGGTTGCCGAACGTAATATCCGCCCCAGCGAGAATCGGTGTAAGCTGCGCAAGAAAGCTGACGCCGTCATCATCAGGCAGATGATTTTCGGGATAATCCGTGCCCAGCATCATGTCGCCAACGGCGGCGATACTAATACGCTTCGATGTGAGATCTCTTGCAGGTTTTGCGGCGGGTACCGCTGCAGGCGGTGGTGCTTCTACCTGCGGAGGTGGGCCTGGTGCCGGCGGCGGTTCTTCGGTCACCGGCTGGGTTGCGCAGCCGGCCACACACAAGAAAATCCAGAGGCAGGAACTCCTAGTCACCCAGGCGGATTCTCAGGACGTCTATCTTCGCCTGACGCAGGCGGCTGCGCAGCGCGTTGAGTTCATCGAGGTCGCGTGTTGGCCCGATGCGAACGCGGTGATAGGTTTTGTCGTCAATGGTCACGCGCTGGATCCGCGACTCGATACCCTGCAACGCCAACTGCGCCCTGCGGCGATCGGCGTCGGCGTACTCGGTAAAGGACCCTGCCTGCAACACGTAGATGCCCGGTCTTTCGATGGCCTTTGCTTCCCTGTCGCGGCTGACATCGGGCTCCTGTTCAGGGATGATCACCTCGAAATTAGGCAACACGCTATAAAAGTCGAAGCGTCTCTCGGGCGGCTCTTCCGCTGATGCCGTCGCTGATTCATCGTTGTTATTAATTGCGCTGGCGAGGCTGGCTGGCGCAGACGGAGTCTCCCGGGCAGCGGCCCCGGGGTCGCGATCTTTCATGAAAATGGCCAGGGCAACCGACAAGCCGACTCCGAGACCGAACAACATCCACACCCAGCCCGGATACCCGTGCTGCTGTCTACTCCTCGTCCTGCGTTTTCGCTGTCGTTTGGTCATGAAAAACTACATTGAATCCGGTGCCGAGACGCCTATGATTGCCAGGCCGCTGGCGATCACGGCACGCGTTGCCGTGATCAATGCAAGCCTCGCATTGCGCAGCGCATCGTCGTCGACGATAAATGTGTGCGCATTGTAATAAGTATGAAAGTCATTGGCGAGATCGCGCAGATAGTGCACGAGGTGTTGTGGCGCGCGATTGTTAGCGGCCAGTTCGATAACTTCCGGGAAGCGAGTCAGGGTCGTCATCAACGACTTCTCGTGAATCTTTTCAAGCAATGCCAGGTTAGCGATGCCTGCGGCCTGATCATATTGCAGTGACCTGTCTTGCAGTTGCCTGAATACGCTTGCTACGCGCGCGTGTGCATATTGAATGTAATAAACAGGGTTGTCGTTCGACCGGCTTTTCGCGAGCTCCAGGTCGAAGTCGAGGTGCTGATCATTCGACCGCATCACATAAAAGAATCTTGCCGCGTCGTTGCCGACCTCTTCACGCAGCTGACGCAAGGTGACGAACTCGCCCGATCGTGTCGACATGGATTGTTTTTCGCCAGCCCGGTACAGGGTGACAAACTGTATAAGCTCAACTTCGAGGTTGTCGCCGCCGTACCCCATTGCCTCGAGACCGGCCCGGACTCTTACCTGGTAACCGTGATGATCGGAGCCCAGGATGTCCAGTAAGTGATCGTAGCCGCGTTTGCGTTTATCGTCGTGATACGCAATGTCGGCTGCAAAGTAGGTCGTCTTGCCGTTGTCGCGAACGACAACGCGATCTTTCTCATCGCCGTAGTCAGTTGCCCGGAACCAGGTCGCACCATCTTTCTCGTACAGCATGTTGCGCTCTTTGAGAATGGTGAGGGCATTATCGATGAGATTATCGTCAGTCAGGCTTTGCTCGAAGAACCAGCGATCGAAAGTTACACCGAATCCAGCCAGATCGTCCTCGATGTCTGCAAGAATCGAGTCGATTGACTGTCTGCGGATTCGTTGGAAATGATGAATGCCGAGAAGTTCGTGTCCCTTTTCGATCAGTGCGTCAATATATTCTTCCTTGTCACCCTCCGGGGCGTCAGCTGGCAGACCGCTGGAAATTTCGTCGGCACTAAGCTTAGGCATGCCGCTGATATCCAGGCTTGCCGCGATATCCTGGATGTAATCACCTTTGTATCCCGCCTCAGGGAAACTGATCGTTACCCCGCTTTGCTCGAGCAAGCGCAACCAGATGCTGACACCCAGAATGTCCATTTGCCGTCCAGCGTCATTGACGTAATATTCGCGATCGACCTTAAAGCCTGCCGCCTCGAGCAAATTACCGACGGTGGCGCCATACGCCGCATGGCGTCCATGTCCGACGTGCAACGGACCGGTTGGATTTGCCGAAACAAATTCGAGCAGAATTCTTGGCTCTGGCCGGATTTCCTGGTGGCCGTAACATTTTCCCTGCTGCAGAACACTCGCCAGTGCGTGGTGCAAAGCTTTGCTACTTACATGGAAGTTGATGAAACCGGGTCCGGCAATCCCGACCTTGTCGATAAGTTCACTCTCCGGCAACTTATCGATGATCGCTGCGGCAATTTCGCGCGGATTCCTGCCCAGCGATTTCGCGAAGCGCATCGCGATGTTGGTCATGAAATCGCCATGGCGCGCGTCGCGGGTCCGTTCGACGGTTGTGCTGATCGAAGAAACCTCCGGCGCCTCAGCGAGGTCAGGCAAGCTGTTGATGGCCTGCTCTACAAGTTGTGCAATGCTGGATTTCAATTTATGTCCGGGAAATGTTTCGAATCTTAATGGCGTCGCGCAGGAGCCCTTCCTAAGCGGACGATTTAGCTCAAGCAAATGTATCAAACTTTAATCGCCGGCTCAGGAAGGGCTCCTGCAGATCGGCAATTTTAACCATAGATCAGAAAAGCTCAATCGGATCGACGTCGATCGACCATCTGACACGCCGTGCGGATGTGCTGCCCTCGAGTGCGGCGCGGACGTGGCTGAGCATGTCATGCAATGCCCGGCGCTGTCGGGACTGCAGCAATAGCTGCGCACGATAACGCCCGGCCCTGCGTTCCATCGGTGCGCTGACGGGTCCGAGGATCCTGACATGCTCAAACTTCATGTTCTCCGCGATTTTCCTGGCAGACTCGAGGAAAGCGTGAGTATCCTCCCGCCGGACTGCGGACGCCCGCAGTAGCGCGAGCCTGGAAAATGGCGGCCATGCAGCTTTTTCTCTCTCCGCCAGTGCAGCGGCGGCAACTCGCTCATAGCCGCCGCTGAACAATTCGGACCAGAACGGATGATGTGCAAAGGCGGTCTGAATGATGACCTGACCCTGGCGGGCTTCTCTGCCGGAACGGCCGGCGACCTGTATCAAACTCTGCGCGAGCCGCTCACTGCCGCGGAAGTCGGTGCTGAAAAGTCCCTGGTCGGCATTGATGATGACCACCAGTGTCAGGTTTGGAAAGTGATGTCCTTTCGACAGCATCTGCGTGCCCACAAGGATCTTCGTCTCGCCGGTGGTGGCCGCCGCGAGCGCTTTTTTCATTGTGCCCCTGATCCTGGTGCTGTCGCTGTCGATGCGCGTGATCGTGTGTTGCGGAA
>Ga0209988_10000232_pt1 | contig 32624 bp, 28 predicted proteins | sample N075metaG_FD_183115 | JGI IMG/M metagenome (GOLD analysis project Ga0209988, IMG submission 183115) | Deep subsurface microbial communities from Kermadec Trench to uncover new lineages of life (NeLLi) - N075 metaG (SPAdes) (version 2) | ecosystem: Environmental > Aquatic > Marine > Ocean trench... | reverse complement strand
GATCGAATGATTAAAGACTTCGCTACGCTTATAGACCAAAGCCCGTTCATGAGCCGGTGTTTGCGCAAGCCCCAGGGATATGCTGGTGATTACCAGATGATGAATTACGTGTATGATAACCAGATTTTCGACAGCCAGACTAACATGGGCAAACTCCTAAATTATTATCTGTTTTCCAATCCCGCATCAAATGCGGTCCGCAATCGGGCTAAAATCATCCAGGGTCTGATACAGCAACGTGCAAAAATACATACAAAACTCGAAATCACAAGCATCGCCTGCGGCCCGTCAAGAGAGGTGGCGGGAACACTTGCCCTTTTAAAAGATAATACTCATGTTAAGAATATCGTCTGGACACTGGTAGATCAGGATAAGGATGCCCTGGCTAACGCACGGACAAACATACCAAGCGACAAAAGACTGAAACTCAAGTTCATCAATGGCGGAGTGATAGATTTTTTGAAGAAATCAATCGACTTGGGTCAGCAGGATGTCCTGTATTCTCTAGGTCTTTTTGATTACCTTGAGGACAGAGTTGCGATCACTTTAATCAGTCGCCTTTATGCCTTCCTGAAGCCGGGCGGCCTCATGTTTATCGGTAATTTTGATGTCAGTAACCCGACAAGAGCCCTGATGGAGGGTCTTATGGAGTGGTTTCTAATTCACCGGACAGAAGAGGAGATGCTGAATCTGGGCAAGCAAGGCGCCCCTGACGCACGGCATTTTGTGATTGCGGAGCCGGAGGGAATTAATTTGATTTTGGTGACTTCCAAACCTATTGAAATAGGAAACAAGAATAACTAGCGATTGACCGAAAACTCCCGGATCTCTAGCCCGACGGCGTCTCGCCGAGGGTTTCTATGCTCAGACCCTTTGCACGGGAATGCTCGGCGGGACGCCGTCGCACATTCAAGTACACCTTTACCGGTGCACTTTCATTATGCCAATAACCACTAAGGAGTAATTCATGAGAACACTTCTCAAAACTAAATTCATCATATTTCTTGCGCTTGTTTGTTCCCTGCACGCAAATGACAAAAAACCTCTGACGCTCGAAGACATTTATGACTCAGACAAATTCCGGGGTAAAACCATTGAGAATATTCAGTGGCAGCCGGATGGCTCTGCTTTTACATTTACAAAACGGAATGAAGAAACCGAGCAGTTGGATATTTACACCCATGAAGTTAAGTCGGGTAAGGAAAGGCGTTTGCTCGCCGGTGCAGACCTGAAATATGAAAACGAAACTCTCAATATGAGCGGCTACAGTTGGACCTCGGACGGCAAATACTTGCTCATTACAGGCAAAATAACAGCCATTTGGCGGCATTCCAGGCAGGCGCCCTATTTCCTGTACGAAGTTAAAAACAAGAAACTCATTGCAATTGCCAACGGCGATGCGCATTTGCGCAATGTCAAACTTTCGCCGGACGGAAAGTGGGTCGGCTTTGTGCGCGACCACAATATTTTTATCAGCGACCTCAAGACCGGGAAAGAGCGCGCGATTACGGAAAACGGTACCGCCGATATTCTCAACGGTGAATTTGACTGGGTTTATGAAGAGGAATTTGGCCTGGCCGACGCCTGGCGCTGGTCACCGGACAGCAAAAAAATAGCTTTCTGGAACACCGATCAAAGCAGAGTAAAAGAGTTTCATCTGCTGGATCAAATGCCGCTTTACAACACAGTTTTTAAACTCAAATATCCCAAAGCCGGTGAACAAAACGCAGTTGTTAAAATTGGCGTGGCCGATCTTGAAACCGGTAAAACAGCCTGGTTGGATCTTGGCGAAGAAACCGATATTTATATTCCACGGATTTTTTGGACCAACTCGTCGCATAAGCTGGCAATGGTGCGCTTGAACCGCTTACAAAACCACCTGAATTTATTGATAGCTGACCTGAGTACCGGAAAGACCCGGGCAATCATCGAAGACAAAAATACGGCCTGGATAGACGTCCGCCATGATATTCAGTTTCTGAAAAGCAAGGACCAAATTATTGTGACCTCGGAGAAAAGCGGCTTCAAGCATGCTTATCTGTATGATTATGATGGCAATCTGGTTCAGCAGGTTACACATGGAGATTGGGAGATCAGCTCCCTTGCCGGAGTGGATGAGAAAAATGATCTACTTTACTTTTATGGCAAAAAAGATTCCCCTCTGGAGCACAACGTTTACCGGATAAATCTTAACGGCAAAAACTTGGAGAGAATTTCTAAAAGGGCGGGTTGGCACCGTGGCAACTTTTCTCCTGATTTTAAGCACGTGGTTGGATTCTTTTCAGATGTGAAAACCCCGACGCAAGTGATGTTACGCAAAGCAGATGGTTCTTTGCTGCGTTTTTTAGAGAAAAATGAAATAGCTGCTTTACAGGAACATGCACTGGTGCCGCCCGATTTTTTTTCTTTCAAGACCACAGATGGTACTAAGTTAAATGCATACATGATCAAGCCGGCCAACTTTGATGCCGCAAAAAAATATCCGGTGCTGGTTTTCGGTTATGGCGGTCCCGGTTCACAAATGGTGGTGAATCGCTGGGGTGGAAGCCGCACACTCTGGCATCAATTGCTGACAGAAAAAGGATACATTATTTTTTGCGTCGATAACCGCGGCACCGGCGGCCGGGGCAAGGCTTTCAAGAATTTAGCCTACAAAGACTTGAGCAAATGGGCGGTGCATGACCAAATTGAAGGTGCAAAATATCTCGCAGCGCTGCCGTATGTCGACAGTTCACGAGTTGGATTCTGGGGCTGGAGTGGCGGCGGCTACCTCACGCTTATGATGATGATGCGCGCTGCAGATTATTTCAAGACCGGTGTTTCGGTTGCGCCGGTTTCTGACTTTCATTTCTACGACACCATTTGGACTGAACGTTACATGGGGTTGCCTCAGGAAAATGTCGAGGGTTATAAAGCGGCAAATGTTTTAAATTATATCGAGGGCTTAAAAGGAAACCTGCTCATTGTTCACGGCACCGGCGATGACAACGTACATGTACAAAATACCATGCAAGTGGTGGATGCCTTGCAAAACCGTGCTATTCAATTCGATATGATGATCTACCCGAACCGCAATCACCGAATTTCCGGTGGCAAGACCCAGTTGCATTTGTTTACAAAGATTACAAATTATTTACTGGAGAAGCTTTAGCGAACGGATTAGAAGTTAATAGAAAATTAAAATTAGCCACGGATTTACGCGGATTCTCACAGATTTTTTTTGGTCTTTTGCCGATATCAAGATCGTGAAGATCGATTTTGAAATATCATTCAAAGCCACAATAATGATCTTCTTTATCTTTCAACGTCTGCGGGTGTTTTATTAATTACGGATTTTTTTAATTTTGAATTTGTTAGAAATGATGCAATTTGGTAAAGTGTTTGACAGACTTACAATTTGCTATTAAATGTGAAAGCTGCTATATTTGCGTAGCAAACCTTACAGGTTTAAATGGAGGATGAGTCAAGATTTTGCTTTTAACCTTTCACAGGTTTCTTTATTTGAAATCTTCAATGCGCCAACTTTGTTACTAAGTTTAAAATAACGTCAGTTCGACGTAAGGAATAAAATGAGGATCAAGACCAAAAACGACCCGTCCAATGTCATTGCTGCGGATTGTAGCAGGCTGCTACAAATAAGACTTAAGCCACGGATTGACACGGATTTCCACTGATTATTAAGGAAAGGTCGGTTTCGTCAAACAATCTGTGAGAATCCGTGTTCATCAGTGGCAAAAAGATGAATCTGCAACAGCCTGGGATTGCAGGCAGAAATCTTTTCGTTATTACAACTGGATTCCGGCTTAAAGATTGCCGGAATGACAGTATATGTAAGTTTTTGGTCTGCAATTTCTTATATCGAACTCAGTTTAAAATAGTTACGACAATCAGAGATTTAACAACACCGCCATGCCAGACGACAGAGTCCTCATCGACAAAATTCAAAAACTCACAGACGAGCTCGAACCTGAAATTGTTGCTCTTCGCCGTGTTTTCCATCAAAGCCCGGAGCTCAGCTGGAAAGAATTTGAAACTGCCAAACGCATTGTGGCAATTTTAGAGGAGGAAGGGTTGCAAGTGCAGAACGGCATTTGTGGTACCGGGGTGGTGGCTGAAATTCAGGGTAACCGGGAAGGCAAGACAATTGCTGTCAGGGCTGATATGGATGCATTGCCGATGCAAGACGCCAAGGAAGTCTCTTACGCTTCAAAAGTGCCCGGCGTCATGCACGCCTGCGGTCACGACAGTCACATGGCAATAGCAATCGGTGTGGCTAAGATCTTGAAACGATTTGAAGGAAGTTTCGCCGGAAAGATCCGCTTTATTTTTCAACCTTGTGAAGAGGCCTTTCCGAGCGGCGCCCATGAGCTGGTAAAGAAAGGAGTGATGCAGGGCGTGGACAGCATCCTTGCCCTTCACGTCGATCCGGAAATTGAAGCCGGTAAAATCGGTCTAAGGAAGGGGGCTTTAACTGCAAATGCTGGTGAGTTCAAACTATCTATTTTCGGCAAGAGTGGCCATGCAGCGCGGCCGCATCAAGCGATTGATACGATATATTTAAGTAACCAGATCATGACCTCGCTTTACGATATTGTGGGAAATCGAAAGCAATCTCATTTGCCCGCTGTTCTGACCCTCGGTAAAATCGCCGGCGGTATTAAATCAAATGTGATTCCTGAGCGCGTTGACATCGGCGGCACAATACGAACCGTTGATATGCAGACAAATGATGAGATCGTCAACCAGATCGAACGAAGAGTCCGCACAATCACGCAAGCAGCCGGGGCAACGTACTCTTTGGAATTTCCAGGGCTTATCCCCTCGGTGAACAATGATGCGAATTTGATAGGCCTTGTTCGGGACGTCGGCAATTCCATATTGGGTCAAGATGAAATTGTCGATATTGCCAACATAAGCATGGGCGGGGAGGACTTTTCGCGGTATTTAGACCGCGCCCCCGGCGCTCTTATTCGATTAGGTGCGAGAAAACCGGGTGATCAGGTGCGGTATCTGCACACCCATTCGTTTGATATTGATGAACGAGCAATCCCCATTGGGATGTCCATCATTGCGCTTTCTGTCCTTAAATTTCTTTCCGAAGCCAGTCCCGCTTAATTGTCTTCAGCAATTAACTGAGCCTCTTTCTCAAGTTTCATTGCGTATTATTTATTGAGTCTCTATATTAAAAAGCGTAGAATTACGGTAGCTTGATATTCATGTCGAGGAATTAGCTTTGAACCTGAACGACATAAAGGTCGATTTCAACTTCTAAACGGGGAGAGCTCCAAAGCTGTGTTTCAGCTTTGATTTAAAAGAAATGGCTTTATTAGAAAAAGTAACCCGCCTTATTCGGGACAACCAATTAATTACCGATCGTGATAAAGTTCTGTTAGCCGTTTCAGGTGGCTTGGATTCGGTCGCTTTGCTGCGCATCTTCTCGCAGCTAAAAGGCAGGTTCAACTTGGAGTTGGCGGTTGTGCATATTCACCATGGGATTCGCGGCAGCGCGGCCGATGAAGACTTGGATTTTGTGAAATGTTTGTCCCATGACTACAATCTTCTTTTTTACGCAAAGAAAGTTAATTCTAAAGCATTCGCGAAATCACAAAAACTCTCTCCGGAAGAAAGCGCGCGGATTTTAAGATACCAGGCATTTGAGGAGTTTTTACAAAAATTAAAATTCTCAAAGTTGGCCACCGCGCACACTGCTAGCGATCAGGCCGAGACGGTCCTGGATCATTTCTTGCGAGGGTCAGGCAGCCTGGGTCTGCGGGGTATGCAAAAAAAACGAGGCATCTATATTCGGCCTCTCCTCGAACTCACTCGGGAAGATTTGGAGCAGTACGTTAAAGAAAACAAGTTGATCTTTCGGCATGACTCATCAAATGAAGATTTAAAGTTTCGCCGGAACCGTATCCGCCATGAATTAATTCCCTATTTAAAAGAGCATTTCAACCCAAACTTGGTAGAGACACTGAATCGGACCGCGTGCATTTTTTCGGAAACAGAATCGGTTTTGGAAGCAGTCTCGGAGAAAGCATATAGGTCACTGGTCTCGTTACAAAAAAAAAATGAAATAATAGTTGAAATTGATGGATTTTTAGGCTACTTTAGGGTCGTTCAAAAGTATATTCTTTTTCGTGCCTGTCAGGCCCTCGAAATTAACCGGAATGACCTGAATTTTGATAAGGTTGATAAGTTACTCTCAATCATTGCACAAAAAAAAGTTGGGAAACGGATTGACATCAATCAAGATTTTCAATTATCGATTGACCACGATGGTATTATAATCAAAAGGAAAGCATCTGAACAGATTCCTCAAATGAAGTTTGATTTGTTAGATTCAAATGCACTCAAATTTGGGGGATATGAATTAAAATGGTCGATTACCAAAAGGGAAGAAGCAGTCGAATTTAATAAAAACAGGCAAATTGAGCTTTTAGATTTTGATAAAACCGGAAGCAATCTCCGCCTACGCACCTTCCATCCGGGAGACCGATTTATCCCACTCAATTTCAAAGGACAAAAGAAAATAGCCGACTATTTTTCTGATCGCAAAATTCCTCACCATTTACGCGAGGTAACTCCAATTTTGGAATCACCCGCCGGAATTGTCTGGTTGTGCGGCCATTGTATTGACAATCGGTTTAAAGTTAGGGAAGAGACAAACAGGTTATTAAAATTGGAAATAAAAGAATCTTCGAATGAGTTTTGAAGAAACGACTAAAATTATAAATTCTAAAGAATCCCAAGTTTTAATTTCTGAAGCCGAAATAAAAGAGAAAGTAAAGGAGTTAGGAAAAAAAATAGCGGAAGATTACCGGGGCAAATGCCCGATTCTGGTTGGCGTTTTAAATGGCAGTTTTATTTTCTGTGCCGATCTTTTCAGGGCCATTGATATTGACTGCGAAGTTGACTTTATAAAAATATCGAGTTACGGTGATGCAATGGAAACTTCCGGGGAAGTGAAGTTGTTGAAGGATACTGACGCGCATTTGCGTGACCGTCATGTGATCGTTGTCGAGGATATTGTCGATTCCGGGTATTCGGTAGAATACCTGAGAAAAAAAATACAAGCGACTCACCCGAAGAGTTTAAAATTCGTGTCATTGTTAATAAAGGAAGAGGGGGCACAAGTTCCCTATCACATTGATTATATTGGATTCAAAATTCCAAACCGCTTCGTTGTTGGTTACGGTTTGGATTATGCGCAGAAATTTCGCAATTTACCTCAAGTTTATGTGTTAAATGAAAATAGTTAATAGGTGTTAGGGAATTATAACCAGGGAAGTTAAAAAGCATTGAATAAACAAAAAAGAAAAACCTCTAAGCGTTCAACTAATAATAGATTTGCCAAAAAGGATGAAAATTTCCAATGGAAAAAAGCCACACGGACTTTAACATTCTGGCTTATTATCATTGTTATATCCATTTGGTTTTCACAGAAATTTACATTAGACGAGCGCAGCGAGTTAGCGATCAATTATTCTAAATTTAAAGCGCATCTTGAAAACAAGGAAATTAAAGAGGCCTTTATTGAAGACAAGGTATTTCATGGGGAATTGCATGCGGACGCCGTTGATCAGGAGACACAAGTACCATACTTGAGATTTAAAACCACACTGCCGGAAGCGCCGGATGATGAAACGGCCGGAAAATGGAGCAGGGAATATGATGTGGTTTTAGAATTTAAGGCCGCTTCGAATGAGTGGTGGAATTATGTGTTTCAACTTTTGCCGTGGATTTTATTTGGCGTATTTTGGATTTTTATTTTACGTCGAATGCAGGGTGGCGGTGCCAAAGGAATATTTTCATTTGGAAAATCTCGTGCAAAATTACTAACCGAAAGTCAATCCAAAGTTACTTTTGATGATGTGGCCGGCGCAGACGAAGCAAAACAAGAATTAAAAGAAATCATTGACTTTCTGAAGGACCCTGACAAGTATCAAAAACTTGGTGGTAAAATTCCAAAGGGCGCTTTACTTCTTGGGCCTCCGGGAACAGGGAAGACATTGCTGGCAAGAGCAGTCGCCGGCGAAGCAGGCGTACCTTTCTTCAGCATGTCCGGAGCTGATTTCGTCGAGATGTTTGTCGGCGTCGGTGCTTCGCGGGTTCGGGACCTGTTCGAACAGGGCAAGAAAAGCGCCCCCTGTATTATTTTCATTGATGAAATCGATGCTGTCGGGCGGCATCGCGGCGCCGGTCTGGGCGGTGGGCACGATGAGCGGGAGCAAACATTGAATCAACTTTTGGTGGAAATGGACGGCTTTGAATCAAATGAGGGTGTTATCTTAATTGCTGCCACCAATCGTCCGGATGTTTTGGATCACGCGCTTCTTCGTCCCGGCAGATTCGACCGGCAAATCGTTGTTGATCGGCCTGATGTTCGCGGCCGTGAGGGCATTTTGAAAGTACACACCAAAAATGTACCCCTTTCGGAAAACGTCGCACTTGATGTAATCGCAAAAGGCACGCCTGGTTTTTCCGGGGCAGATTTGGCTAATTTGGTCAATGAGGCTGCCCTTTTAGCTGCGCGCTACAACAAAAAAGTGGTAGCCATGCACGAGTTTGAGTACGCAAAGGACAAAGTGATGATGGGGACTGAACGGAAGAGTATGATCATCACGGAAGAGGAGAAAAGGGTCACGGCTTACCATGAGGCGGGCCATGTGATTGTCACTACATATGTTCCAAAGTCTGACCCGGTTCATAAAGTAACCATTATTCCCCGAGGGAGAGCTTTGGGTCTGATGACGTCACTGCCGGATGAGAAACACAATTACTCGCAAACATATTTAGAATCACGAATTGCAACTGCGCTTGGCGGCAGGGTGGCTGAGAAGTTGGTTATGAACGAGAGGACTTTTGGCGCCGCCAATGATCTGGAAAAGGCAGCTGAAATTGCCAGAAAAATGGTATGTGAATGGGGGATGAGTGAAAAACTCGGACCGCTGACTTTCGGCAAAAAAGAGGAAGAAATTTTCCTCGCCAGGGAGATTAGTAAGCACCGTGATTATAGCGAAAGAACCGCTCAGATTATCGATGAAGAAGTTACAGTGATAGTGCAGAGGGCAGAAAAGTTAGCTTGTGATATTCTAAAAAAATATATAGAGCAACTTCACGCCCTGGCTGCTGCGCTTTTAGAACGAGAGACATTAGACCGCGTCGAGATTCGAAAAATTTTAAAAGGGGAGACTTTACCCGTTAAAATAGACGAAGAAGAGCAGATGAAACGGCCAAAGAAAGCAAAGGCAAAAAAAGCAGCAGTCGTGGATAATCTAAATTAAGGTGTTTCATAAATATTTGGTTCAAGAAATGTAAAAGATGATTTTTGATTTTATCAAGATACCGGATTGGGGTCTGATCGGGATTGGTGTTTGGCTATTTGTGAGTCTCGTTGTTTGGTACCTTTACCGGCACTCAACAACAAAACACAGAGTTGGATTTAAGACTACTTTTCTATTAATATCCGCTTTATTTTTTTTTGTTTTTTTGTTCAACAGATTTGAAGAAAGTTCGCAAGCCGCCCCGTTAAGAATTACTGTATTTCCTTTCATAAATCAAACTGATACCTCACCTTCAATTTCCTGGGAAAGTTTAGCCTTTTCCGAGATTCTCATAAAATACCTCGAGCAGAATAATTTAGAAGAATTGCTGCCCTATCAACTTGACTGGCTCATTCCTGCAGCGAATCGTGATTCACTTACTTTCCAAAATTATTGTCTGGCTTTTGCTAAGCGTATTAACCTCGATTATTTCGTCGTGGGGCGTTTTCTAAAGAAATCTCCTGGCTACCGGGTAAATTACAAGTTTACGCAAGTCGATAAAAATAAAATTGTCTTTGAAGAAACCCGCCAGATCGCTGTAAGCGAGATTCAGGAGTTTAGCCGGGAATTGAGTATTTTAGTTGCGGATAGAATGTTAGGCCCAAACCGCGAAGCAGTACTGAAAGATCCCTGGCATTCAAATGCCGAGCTTGCTGTTTTTTTTAATTTCAAACTTCTTTTGTTAAATGGAGAGACAAAATCTGCTCTAGATTTAGCGCCGAGCGCGGTCAATGAAGACAGTAATTCAACTGCCTGGTTAAATGCCCTCGCGGAAATTTATCTGAATCGAGGCGTTAAAAAAAGGAAAAAGGGACAAAGTGATCTGGAAGATTTTCAGACGGCCAAGTCTCTTTTGCTGAAATCGTTGTCCTTGGATGAAGACGATCATAAAACGCTGCAACTTTTGGCCGAGCTTTATTTGGCCAATGAAAGATGGAATCAGGCTGAGGAGTTCTTACGGGAAAGTTTATTAAGAAATCGCTGGGATTCAAAAACTTACGTTGATTTTACACAATTGCATCCGAGCAGATATGCCGACCTTGATTTCGACAATGAAAACGCACTACTTGAAAAGGCGATTTTTGTCAATCCACTTGATTTCAACGCGCGTTTAATTCTGGCGGATAATTATAGCCGGAAGAATCGTTTGGATTTAGCAACTAAAACGGTCAAACAAATACTGCGCATCAACCCCAATCGGATCGATGCTTTAATGAGGCTTGGAAGTATTTATATGGCTCGAAATGATCTGCTTAATAGTCTGGAAAGTTACCAGAGAGTAACTGAACTGGAACCGCAGAATGGCGAGGTTTATTACAACCTGGGGATTGTTTACTATTATCAAAAAGATTATGATATGGCAATCAAATTTTTCGAGCACGCAATAAAATCAGTGGACCATGTTGATTCTCACCTCTATTTAGCTTATATTTACGAGCAGAAAAAGGAGATGAATCGAGCCATCACGCATTTGCGAACGCGGATCGCGAAGCGCAGCGGCAGGGCCGATAAATTTGCAGAAGAGGCTCGAAAACATTTATTTCAAATACTGTCTGAGCGAAAAGAAAATGATTCAAAAGCAGGCCAAAATACCACTCAAAACTGAAACGTGACAAATCATTTGATCATAAATTGTCGAGGCAAACAACTTAATTTAAGCTCCCGAACTCATATTATGGGGATCATAAACTGTACGCCGGATTCTTTTTATGCCGGCAGCCGGCAGCTTGATGCTCAGGAAGCAATTGGGTCGGGCATTCGGATGGTGGCGGAGGGAGCAGACATTTTAGACATCGGCGGCGAATCATCCCGTCCCGGATCGGATTCGGTTTCAAATGCAGAAGAACTCAACCGAGTGTTACCGGTCATTGAGGGCTTGCTAAAATCCGTTGATGTGCCGATTTCCGTTGACACCTGCAAATCCAGTGTGGCTAAAGAAGCCCTGGCATCGGGTGCACATGTCATAAATGATATCAGCGGTCTGGGTTTTGACTCTGAATTAGGCGCCGTTGCAGCGCGATTTGGCGCCCCGGTCATTTTGATGCATATAAAAGGCAAACCGAAGAGTATGCAATTGAATCCAAAATATGATGATGTTGTTAACGAGATTTATGAATATTTTCAGGAACGCCTGAAATGCGCCGTTGAATTTGGGATTAAAAAGGAACAAATTGTCTTTGATCCCGGCCTCGGTTTTGGTAAACGTCTTCGCGACAACTACGAAATTGTTAATGGCCTAAGGAAATTCGAAAAGTTAGGATGTGCGATTCTGGTTGGGCCTTCCCGGAAATCGTTTATTCAAAAAGTTTTAAACCTGCCCTCCGAAGAAGCAAAAGAGGGTTCTCTGGCAATGGCTACGGCAGCGATTCTCAATGGCGCTCAGATTATTCGAGTTCACGATGTAAAAGAAATGAAGCGAGTAGCGCAAATTGCCGACTTTTTGGTTCGGACACCTAAGGCGGCTGAAAAAGTATGAATCTGTTTCAAATCGGTTTTCTCAAAGTCACCCTTTTGGATATTCTTGACATCCTGGTTATTTCATTTATTCTCTACAAGATCTATTTTTTTCTGCGCAACTCTCGCGCCGCCCAGATGTTTGTCGGGCTGGTCATTATCCTGATCGTTTCTCTGATAACCCGCTTGTTTAATATGAGCGGCATGACCTGGATTTTTGACAGCCTGAAAACCGTCTGGCTCATTGCTTTTGTAATCATTTTCCAACCAGAGCTGCGGCGAATGCTAATTTTTGTTGGTCAGAGTAGAATCATCCGGTATTTTGTTAAAGTGTCCAGCGGCAAAACTTTTGACGAGGTTGTTAAGGCCGCGGTCGAACTATCCAAACGGCGATATGGCGCCTTGATCGTCATGACTCGTGACATGGGCATAAAATCGATCGCTGAGACCGGCATTCGATTGCAGGCCGAAGTTTCGGCCGCTCTGCTAACGTCGATTTTTAATGCGAAGTCGCCTCTTCACGACGGTGCAATTATCATTCAAAATGATATTATTGAAGCGGCGAAATGTATTTTACCGTTGAGTCAATCGCCAAGCCTCGGCCCGCATTTTGGCACCCGGCACCGGGCGGCCTTGGGCCTAGCTGAGGAATCCGATGCCGTTATTTTGGTTATTTCTGAAGAAACCGGCCGAATTTCCGTTGCTCAGGATGGGGAGCTGATTCAGAATTTAGATGAACCCGGTTTACAAAAAATCCTTTCGGGGGCTTTTAAATTACCGGCCGAAACCGCCAGTTGGTTGGAGTTGTCCAAAAAGCGATAACAACGCTGAACTTTCGACAAGCTCAGGGCAGGGACTTTTTGTTAAAAGTTAGGGTCTTCTTGATCCGGGCACAAACGCTGACCTTCTTGAAGAAAGTCAGCGTTTCCATTCAGCATGCTCAGGACATGCCCTCGCCGGACCTGCCTTTGCGAAGCAAGCTCCTCCTGAGCGGCCTGAGAGTGCTTCATCCCGCAAAAGGCGCGGGCTTCGCAACCACATTTCCGGGCTTTTGGGACAGCCCAGTCAAAAAGATCATAAAATATCCAACGTAACTAATGAAGCGATTATTGATATTTTGCGCCGGCTTTCTCTGTTGGGCATCTGTTCATGCTCATGAAATTTACACCAGCTACAGTTCCATCGAAATTATCGGCACCCGTTTGACTTACATTCTTACTCTCGATGAATCAGAACTTAAATATATATTTGAACTTGATACAAATAACGATGGCTCGATAACAGAAAATGAGCTCAATGCCAGCATTGATAAAATCTACATGCATTTTGAAAAGAGATTGACAATAACTATTGGCGGCGAAACTATCGAACTAATGAGAGGAGAGGGGTTTGTTTCGAAAGATAACTTAGGAAATGTTTTCGTCAATTTGGTGTTCGGGCAGACTCTCGATCGTCAGCCGTGGAAATTGACCTTGAGTTTAAATATATTCGATGATTTTGGCCCCCGTCACAAAAATTTGGTAAAAGTCATTCACCACGACCAAATTCAGCAAGCTATCTTAGCCATCGGGTCTCCTCGACAGGATTTTTCATTTTCCGGAACAGATAGTTCTTTGTTTCAACACAGCCGGCAGTTTTTTGGACTTGGCGTTGAGCATATCCTGATTGGCTATGATCATATTTTATTTTTACTCGGATTGATTATCATCGGCGGTAGTTTTCTGAACCTGGTAAAAATCGTCAGCTCTTTCACAGTTGCTCACAGCATCACTTTGATTCTTTCCGCGCTGCAAGTCGTTGCGATTCCCGCTCGACTGGTAGAAAGCGTGATTGCTCTGAGTATCGTTTATATTGCACTGGAGAATTTTTTTATCAAAAAAAGCGACGACCGCTGGTTGATTACTTTCATATTTGGCCTCATGCACGGCTTTGGATTCGCCGGCGTGCTTCATGAACTCGGTCTGCCCACTGAAGGCCTCGTCATTTCCCTCCTTTCGTTTAACGTCGGAGTGGAGGTCGGTCAGGTTATCATTGTCGGGGTGACTTTTCCCCTCATCTATCTTATCACTAAAACCAGGTGGCAAAAGAAAATGGTTTATGGGCTTTCGTCAGTTATTATAGTGTTCGGGTTAATGTGGTTTTTCGAACGGGCGTTTGATTTGGACCTGCCGTTTGTTTAGGATCGACCTAAGAATTTTATTGTCACTACAGTTAACTCATCGCGCCGAGGGTTTGCCCAATTTTAGAGGTTTACAAACTTCAACATGAGCCCAGCCCTCAGCCCTCAATACTCGAAATTATTTTCAAAATACTGCTTGAAATTTACCCAAATTTTTCATATAATTGAATCTCTTTTAAATCAGATATTTTAGAAATGAGGATACCTCGATGGGAATGACTTTAACTGAAAAAATTTTAGCAAATCGCGCCGAAATGAAAGAAATTAAACCGGGTGATTTAATTATTGTCGAGATAGATATCGCCATGGCGACGGACATTTCCTCGCCGTTGACAATAAAGATTTTTAAGGAAATGGGAGCGGAGAAGGTTTTCGACCCGGAGAAAATCCCGCTGGTTCATGACCATTTGGTTCCCGCCAAAGACATCCAGTCCGCTGAGTTTTCCAAAATAATGCGCAATTTTGCCCGCGAGCAAGGAATCAAATATTATTATGAAGTCGGACGCTCAGGAATTTCCCATCAGCTTTTGCCCGAACAAGGTTTGATTCATCCTGGCGACGTGGTTTTTGGCGCCGACTCCCACAGCACAACTTACGGCGGATTGGGGTGTTTTGCCACCGGCGTCGGCAGCACGGATATGGCGGCGGCCTGGGTTTTGGGAGAAAGCTGGTTACGTGTGCCGGAGTCTATTAAAATCAGGTTCACCGGCAAGCTGCCTGAGTGGGTTTCTGCCAAGGATATGATGCTGCTGGTTTGTCGGGATTTGGGTCTCGAGGGCGGGACCTACAAAGCTCTCGAATTTGGTGGCGAGACCATCGAAAATATGCCAATGTATGACCGCTTTGTTTTTGCCAACATGACCATCGAATGCGGCGGCAAAAACGGCGTGGTTATTGCCGATGACACCACCCGTGAATATCTTAAAGGGCGCGCTAAAAAACCTGAGGAGGAATGGCTGTTCTTCCAGCCGGATGAAGACGCGACTTACTGTCAGGAGTTGAATTATGATGTGAGCGACTTGCAACCGATGGTCGCACGGCCTAATCTACCCGGAAATGTTGTGTCGGTGGCTGAAGTTGAGCGCGTTCCGGTAGATCAAGTTTATATCGGGTCCTGCACCAACGGCAAAATAGAAGATTTACGAATTGCGGCAGGTGTTTTAAAAGGGAAAAAAATTCATGACAAACTGCGCATGGTTGTGGTGCCGGCGACGGAACAGATTTATCACCAAATGCTCACCGAAGGTCTGGCTGAAATTTTCCACGAAGCAGGCGCTTCCATTGGCCCGCCGACGTGTGGGGCTTGTTTCGGCGCGCACATGGGAGTGATGGGTGACAATGAGGTCGGTGTCTTTACCACCAACAGGAATTTCGTCGGCAGAAACGGCAGCACCTCGGCTCAGGTTTATTTGGTGAGCCCGGCCGTGGCCGCGGCAACGGCAATTCGTGGGGTCATCACGGATCCGCGCGAAGTGCTGGATTAACGCTAACCGATAGAAAGAACTCAAGTGACAACGGCGCAAGAGGTGAACGATGTCGCGATAGTAGGGGCGGGCCCGGGAGGGCTTGCCTGCGCAATCGAAGCTAAAAGGCACAAGCTGAATTATCTGGTAATCGAAAAAGGGTGCCTGGTGAATTCAGTTTTTCATTTTCCCACCAACATGACTTTGTTTTCAACTCCCGAACTGCTTGAAATCGGCAACATTCCGTTTATCATTCCGACTGCAAAGCCTACACGGACGGATCTTCTGGGATACTACCGGAGAGTTGCACAGCATTTCGAGCTGAAAATTAACCTGAGCGAAAAAGTCCAGTCGATTTCAGGGAAAAGGGGCGCTTTTCAAATCCAGACCAGTGGGGATAAAGTTTACTTAGCAAAAAACATTGTCATCGCCACCGGTCAATACGATACTCCGAGCCTGATGAACATCCCAGGTGAGGAGCGTGAAAAGGTGAGTCACTATTATACCGAGGCGCATCCCTATTATCAAAAAAAAGTAGCGATCATCGGTGGCAAGAATTCTGCGGTGGAGGCAGCTCTGGATTTATATAAGCACGGCGTTGAGGTTACCATTATTCACCGTGGAGAAGATTTTGGCAAGTCAGTTAAGTATTGGATTTTGCCGGATATCAAGAATCGAATAAAAAAGGGAAGGATTCAAGCTTACTTCAACACAACGGTGGCTGAAATCAAGGAAGACCTTTTGATTTTGACAGGCGACGATGGCATCGAAACGGAGCTCGCAAATGATTTTGTATTTGCTTTAACCGGATACCGGCCGAATATGGGTTTTTTGAGAAATATGGGAGTAGAATTTGACCCCAAATTAACCCCGGTGCATGACGAAGAGACCCTTCAAACAAATGTTCCCGGTATTTATATTGCCGGAGTAATAACAGCAGGATGCGAAGCCAGTAAAGTTTTTATAGAAAATACGCGCAATCATGGAACTAAAATTATAGGACATATAAATGGCACAAACGTTTGATGTCGCGGTCATCGGCGGCGGCCCCGGAGGATATGTGGCTGCCATCCGAGCATCCCAATTGGGGATGAGATGTGTAGTCATCGAGAAGGAAAAACTTGGCGGACTTTGTCTGAATTGGGGGTGCATACCCAGCAAGGCGTTGCTGCGCAGCGCCGAGGTTTATCACATTATCCAGAATGCCTCAGAATTTGGAATCTCAGTCGGCAGCCTTAAATTCGACTCAAAAAAGATCATCAAGCGGAGTCGGGATGCCGCGGATAAATTGAGCAAGGGCGTACAGTTCTTGTTGCGAAAAAACAAAATTGAGCACATCTCCGGAACGGGCGTCATTGCCAAACCGGGCGTGATCAAGGTTTCGGCTAACGGCAAAACGCAGGAAGTTAAGGCGAGAAATATCGTTATTGCAACCGGGGGATTTACCCGTTCTCTGCCGGGTGTAGAAATCGATAAGAAAAAAGTCATTTCCAGTCGCGAGGCGCTGATTCTGGACAAATTGCCCAAATCGGTCATCATTATTGGCGGCGGCCCGATTGGCATTGAGTTTGCTTATTTTTATAACGCATTTGACGTCAAGTGCACCATCGTTGAGATGATGCCAGATATCCTGCCGCTGGAAGACATTGAGCTGACCAAAATTTTAACCAAGAATTTCAAGAAAAACGGCATCGATATTTTAACAGAAACAAAGGTTGAATCTATTAAGACAAATACAAAGGGAGTGACTGTTAAAGTAAGCGTGAAGGGTGGAGCGGCTAAAAACTTGAAAGGTGATGTGGCTTTAATGGCTGTGGGATTTGGCGGTTTGGTTGAAGGCCTGGGCCTGGAAAAGTCGGGTGTGAAAGTAGAGAAGAGCTTCATTAAAGTTGATGAAAATTATAAAACCAACATTGACGGAGTCTATGCCATCGGTGATGTCATTGGTCCGCCTTTGCTGGCGCACGTTGCTTCCGCTGAAGGGATTTACCTGGTTGAGAAGCTGGCCGGTCAAAATCCGACACCGATAGATTATAATAATATTCCGGGTTGTACTTACTGCCAGCCGCAAGTCGCCAGCGTGGGCATGACCGAGCAAAAAGCAATTGATGCGGGTCACAAAGTTAAAGTCGGCCGCTTTCCATTTCTAGCCAATGGCAAAGCCATCGCTATCGGGGAAACCGAAGGCCTGGTTAAATTGGTGTTTGATGAAAAATACGGCGAGCTTTTAGGTGCACACATTATCGGTATCGAAGCAACCGACATGATCGCTGAATTAAGCGTAGCGAAAGCGCTTGAAACCACGCCAGGGGAAATTTTTAAAACCATTCATGCCCATCCGACTCTTTCCGAGGCAGTGATGGAAGCTGCGGCGGATGCACTTGGAGAGGCGATTCATATCTAAATATCAAATATCAATTAACTAACATTTCTCACTTCACAAGTACGTCATTCTGAGCGCGAAGTGCTGAATGTGTGCCTGTACGCAACCATGTTTGGCGCGAAGAATCTTTGGAGGCGTAGCAGATTCTTCGCACAATGATTTGTTGCAGAAAAAAAACTGTACGTCTTGTGCTCAGAATGACATCTAAGTCGTTGTTTAGCTGATGGGTACGCAAGGGAGAAATGTTACCAATTAACAAATAACGATTAACCAATTCATGAAACAAGGTATTTTAATAAAAGCCGGCCGTCTGGATTACCAGACCGCCTGGGATTTGCAGAAGGAATTGTTTGAGCGTCGTTTGGCCGGTGATATCGAAGATACGCTTTTGTTGACCGAACATCCGCACACGTACACGCTTGGTAAATCCGGTCAGGAGGAGAATTTAGTCGCTGACGAATTCGCTTTGAAGCGACAGGGAATTGAAGTTTTTCGAATTGACCGCGGCGGCGACATTACCTATCACGGTCCCGGACAAATCGTTTGCTACCCGATTCTGGATTTGCACCATCACTATCTCGATGTACATCGATTTTTGCGGGACCTCGAGGAAGTCATCATTCAAACATTGGCAGATTACAAAATTGCGGCGAGTAGGGTCGAAGGTTTAACTGGTGTTTGGGTGGAGGGCGCCAAAGTGGCGGCGATTGGTGTGAAAGTGACGCGCTGGATTACCATGCATGGATTTGCCTTTAATGTCAACACAGATTTGAGTTATTTTGGCAATATCATTCCGTGCGGAATCATAGACAAACCGGTGACTTCGATGGAAAAGCTTCTCGGCGGCCAGTTAGAGTATGTAGAAGTTCAAGATAAAGTTTGCGCGACGTTTGAAGAGGTGTTTGGGATTGAATTAACTGTTAAGAGAATTGAAGACTTAGTTGGGGTGAATTCGGCTTTTTGAAGCCACCATTTGTGCTGTGCAAGCATCATGACGGGTTATCGTGTCAGTTAATCATGTTCAGGGTTCTCTATGAAAGTAGATCGGAAGAAAGTTAGAGTTTCGCAGACGACAAAGCATACGGATGAAGTTGATCAATTAAAGAAAGCAGATGCCCTTTCATTTATCTGGGACTTGGCAGAAGAAATAGTTTCACTTTCGGGGAGATTGGATGTTAAATCCGGATTGCAAAGAAATGTTGTCTCTATTACTCGACATTGAAGCACCTTGAACACTTAAGTGAATTTGAGTAGATTGATTAAGAAAATTGTGACAAGACGAAGCTTGCACGAATCCACAATTAAGGATGATTTGGCTTACTGGCTCAGTAAACCTCGGAGGAACGAGTAGGCCGCTGTGGATTATTTAAGGAAACAGTTTCATGGAACTTTACCGCGACTTAAATGAGTTGCTCGAGTTATTCAACGCACAAAAAGTTAAATATATAATTGGGAGGTTATGCTCTGGCATTTCATGGAGCTCCACGCTATACCGGTGATATTGACATTCTTATTCGACCTAACTCAGAAAATGCCCGGCGAGTTTTGACTGCCCTCGATGAGTTTGGCTTTGGCTTTGTTGGTCTAACGAAAGAAGATTTTATAACTCCGGATTAAGTCGTATAACTTGGGGTACCGCCTGTACGAATAGATTTTATGACTTCCATTACCGGGGTCTCCACGGACGACATTTTTTCACTTTGTGTGGAGGGAAAGTATGGCGATATCCCGGTCAAATACATCGGACGTGACGAGTTCATTTTAAACAAACGTGCGACAGGAAGAAAAAGGATATGTTAAATTTGGAAGCTCTTGGGGAAGAATAATAAAATGGTTAGGCAGATTAGGATTATGCAAGCCGCCTTCTGTATATCTTTTAAATGGCCTCGCTTCTGCAGGTAGAGTACTATCACCAAAAATACATGAAAATGAACTTGCAATTTTAAATGTTGATGTATATACTTGTATATACCGATTAATTCTAAGCAAAGAGAGATAATTATGTTATCCAAAGTTCAAAAATGGGGAAACAGTCAGGGAATAAGAATTCCCAAAAACCTTCTTGAAAATTCTCATATTAATGTCGGAGAAGAAGTTGATATCACGGTTCAAGAAGGAAAAATTATTGTAGAATCCACGAATAAAATACGTGGCAGATATGATATAAGAGATTTGGTCAGTCAGATGCCAAAGGATTATAAGCCAAAAGAGGAAAATTGGGGTGCTCCTATGGGACGGGAGATTTGGTAGATGCCTCGGTATATCGCGGAAAAAGGAGATTTTGTAACAGTGACATTTGATCCGCAATCCGGACATGAACAAAAAGGCCGACGTCCAGCATTAGTTGTCAGCAACAAACTATTTAATGGGGCTACAGGTCTTACTATTGTATGTCCCATCACGAACACAAATCGTAATATTCCCTTTCATGTTGCAATTCCGAGAGAATCATCTTTAACAGGTTATGTGATGGTTGAACAAGTGAAATCAATTGACTACAAGAGTCGTCAAATTAAACTTATTGAAAAAGCACCAGGTAACATCTTGGTTGAAGTGCTTGGTATCCTAGATGCTTGTATATATCAAGACGCCTAATTTAGTTTATGATTAAGAAAATTGTGACCAGACGAAGCTTGCACGAATCCTCAATTAAGGATGATTTGGCTTACTGGCTCAGTAAACCCCCGGAGGAACGAGTAGCTGTTGTGGATTATTTAAGGAAACAGTTTCATGGAGCTCTACCACGACTTCAAAGAGTTGCTCGAGTTATTCAACGCACAAAAAGTTTTGGTGAACAGGTCAAAATCAAACGGAAGGTTTGACACGGATGATGGTTGATATTTAGATGAGAGTTTTTGAGGATGTTTTCAAAAGAAAAGTTAGATTGACCGATGAACGCTATGAGCACCTCATTTCTGAGCATATGGAATGATTGGGCAAATTGACAAAGTTAAAGAATCTTTGCTCGCTCCGGTAAATTATGGGAAAAGAAATAAAAATTTGGTACGATGAAGAAGGAGATTATCTTGAAGTTCTCTTTGAACGTAAAACAGGATACTTTAGAGAGACTTCCAATGATGCTGTCATGGAGAAGGTTGATGACAAAGGCAACATTCTCGGTTTTTCCATACTGAAAATGAGTGCATTGAGAGGTCGAAAGCCTCTTGCAGTGGAATTAGGGCAAACCGCATAAATCGACACTGTTCTGACAGTCAAAAAGATTTTTCTCATTTTTATAGAAGGAGCAAGATGTTATGTCGGCAAGCAAAGTAAAAGTTTCGATTCCTTTTGATTCATTGGTTGAAACTGTTTCAAAATTAAGCCTTGAAAATAAATATCAGCTCTGGCAGCTATTAGAAGAACAAATTGCGGAACAGGATGCAACCGTACGAGCAGAGATTCAGGAAGCTCGCGATGCTTATCAGTCAGGCGATTATTTGACCATTCAGGATTATGCTTCAAAATATCATAAAAAGTCGTGAAAACTTACCAAGTTGTTGTACCAAAACCTGTTCAAAAATAGTTGAATGGTTTGCCTTATCAGTTGAGAGATCGGATTTTGAAACGGCTTATTGCTTTAGAGGAAGACGCTCGACCTCATGGATTTGTCAAACTAAAAGGTTATGAAAATGAATTTAGGATTCGCATAGGTAATTATCGAGTGCGATATGAAATCATTGAGAAGGATTCTGTTATTTTGATTTTGCATTGCAAGCATAGAAGGGATACCTATAGAAAATAGATGGCAAGACTACACGAACATAAAGGCAAAGAACTCCTCCGCGAATTTAAAATACCGACACCAAAAGGTATTTTAGCATCCAGTCCTGAGGAGGTTTTTAACGCCGTTAAAGAAATCGCCTCTGCTGTCGTAATCAAGGCACAGATCTGGGCAACCGGGCGCGCCGGATTGGGCGGAATTCAATTTGCTCAAACCCCGGACGAGGCTAAGTCGGCTTCCCGAAAAATATTTGGACTTAAGGTTAACGACTTTGAAGTGACTCAGGTTCTGGTCGAAGCGCAAATCAAAATTAAGCAGGAATTTTATGCCGGAATTATCATCGACGACGCCGCTAAAAGCCCGGTCATGATTTTTAGCTCGATGGGTGGAACGGGCATTGAAGAAATCGCGGCAAAGCATCCTGAAAAAGTTGGTAAACTAAAGATCGATATCATCACCGGATTCAAAGACTTTCAGGCACGCGATTTAATTCGAAAAACCGGAATTTCAGGCCGACTGCAGATGCAGCTTGCAGATGTGCTGGTCAAGTTGTGGAAAGTTGCTAAAAAGTATGAAGCCCGCTCTGCTGAAATTAATCCGTTGGTTTTGACCGAAGAAGGTCAGGTCATGGCCGCGGATTGCCGGATTGCTGTCGATGACTATGCGGTTTTCCGCCATCCGGAGCTCGGCATCGATATCGCCAGAGAGCTGAACCGGCCGCCTTCTGAATTGGATAAAATTGCTTACGATGTTGAAAAGAACGATTACCGCGGCACGTTCTATTTCATTCAAATGGAAGAAGGCTTTCAAAAAGGCGAGGGCTATGTCGGCTTTCATGGTGCCGGCGGCGGCGGCTCGATGATGTCCATGGACGCCGTGGTGGCACAGGGATTTAAATTGGCTAATTTCACAGATACAAGTGGGAATCCACCTGCCTCGAAAGTTTACCGTGCCGCTAAAATCATTTTGTCGCAACAGAATATCGACGCTTATTTTGGTTCGGGTTCCGGTGTCGCCAGTCAGGAGCAGTATCACTCGGCCAGAGGTTTGGTCAAAGCGTTTCGGGAAGAGAACTTGTCGATTCCGGCGGTTATTCGGCTTGGCGGGAACTCCGAGGATCTTGCCATCGATATTCTGGAAAATTATACAAAAGATTTGCCGGCGCCAGTTGAAGGGTTTAAAAAAGATGACTCCGCATTTTCTTGTGCCGAAAGGCTGAAAGAGTTGGTTGACAATTACAAGGGCAATGGTAAACCGGAAAAGCAATTTACCAAGCCCATTGCCGAAAAGCCCTACTCATTCGAAACAATCACTGGAACCATCACTTACGATCACGCTGCTTGCGCGGATTGTGAAAGCAAGATTTGCATTGAAAAATGTGTTCCTGAAATTTTGAAATTAGAAAATGACGTGCCGGTTCTGGCAATTTCAAAAGACGAGGCAAAAGCCGGTAAATGCATCGAATGTCTGGCCTGCGAAGTTGAGTGTATCTTTCATGGTAATAAAGGCGCCTATATCGATTTGCCAATCGCCGGATTAGAAGAATATCTGGAAAAGGTTGCTTGATGTCTATTTTAGTTGATGAAAATTCCCGCGTCCTGGTTCAAGGCATCACCGGTCGGGAAGGCATGGCGCGCACAAAGTTGATGGTGGAATACGGTACCAATGTCGTTGCCGGTTGCACCCCCGGCAAAGGAAACCAGACTGTTTTGGAGGTTCCGGTTTATGACACCGTTCAAGAAGCCAGGGAGAATGTTCCTGAGATCAACACGTCGGTCATTTTTGTGCCGGCGCCTTTGGTAAAAAATGCCGCGCTCGAAGCCATTGCTGCTGGAATTAAACTGCTTGTGCTGGTTCCGGATCGTGTCCCTATTTATGACGTGTTAGAAATCGCTCATGCTGCTAAGGAAGCAGATGCTCAATTTTTAGGCCCAAATACCCTCGGTATGCTCAGCGTCGACAAAGGCGTTTTGGGAATGATGGGCGGTCGGGCGCAAACTGCCAAACAGTGGTTTAAGAAGGGCAACGTCGGCGTCACTTCCCGAAGTGGCGGGATCACTTCATCAATTGGCTATTATTTAAGTAAAAGCGGCGTTGGGCTGAGCTCCATTGTTCATGTCGGGGGGGATGTTATTGTCGGGATGCCGCATCCGGAAATCGTCAAAAAATTTCAAGACGATCCCGAAACCGAAGCGGTCGTCATGTTTGGTGAAATCGGCACTTCGCAGGAAGAGCAAGTCGCAGATTTAATTGAAAATGGTGAATTTACCAAGCCGCTGATCGCTTTTATAGGTGGCGCTGCAGCAAAGTCGGGCACGAGATTTTCGCATGCCGGCGCCATAGTTGAAGGAAATCGCGGAACACATGCCAGCAAAGTAAAGCGTCTCAAAGAGGTTGGCGTGCACATTGTTGACAACTTTGATGATATTCCTCAAGTAACCAGGGAAGTACTGCAAACCTTAAATTAGGAAGAAGATGAGCAAATCAAGTTGGAAAACCGGGATCACGAAAGTCAAACCCAATGAAGTTCGTTTGCGGGGCTATCGTATCGATGAGCTGATGGGAAGCGTTTCTTTTGGACAGTCTGTTTATTTGGCCTTAAAGGGTGAATTGCCGTCCAAAAATGTTGGCAATATAATCGATGCTATTTTAGTTTCGTCGATCGATCATGGGGTCACACCGCCATCGACAATTGCGAGTATGACGGTTGCCTCCAGCGGAGCTCCCTTGAATGCGGCAGTCGCCAGCGGCATTCTGGCAATTTCGAAATTTCACGGTGGAGCTATCGAAGACTGCATGGGTGCGCTTTTGCAAGTTCAGGATAAAATTAATGCAAGGGAAATTTCAGTGGCCAAGGCCTCTGAAGAGCTGGTGGCGGAATATATAGAAATAAGACGACGAATTTCGGGATTTGGACACCGCTTACACACCGAGGACCCGCGAAGCAAGAAATTGTTTAAGTTGGCAACGGACTTGAAAATTGCTGACAAGTTTATTAAAATTGCTACTACAGTTGAATCCGAGCTTGCAAAACAAATGGGGCGAAAGTTACCCATAAATGTTGACGGCGCGATTGCTGCTGTGTTGTGCGAACTCGATTTTTCTCCGCGTCTCGCCAACGCATTTTTTATGATGTCGCGTGTTCCCGGGTTGGTTGCACATATTTTTGAGGAGCAAACCAGACAGAAACCGATGCGACAAATAAATCCCGAGGATCACGAATATGACGGACCGGAAGACAGGAGTTTGTAGATGACGAGAGAAGAACTCATTAAGATCATGCCGGAGTTCAATCTGATCGAGGATAAAAGCCTGCGCGAGAACACAATTTCCGTTTGGGAAGAAGCGGTGAATTACCGCAACTGGACCGCGGAAGAATTATTCGGCATTCCCTTTACCCTTTTGGCCGACAATGTTAAAATCATGTTTTTAGAGCACGTGCAGACAGTTTGCAAGATGTGTGTGGCATGTGACGAAGTTTTGACTGAGGCCTACGGTGATCGTAAAACGCCGATCAATCGCGATATTCTGGTTGCCGGCGCTCTACTTTGTGATGTTGGAAAACTAATGGAGTATGACAAAGAAAACGGCAAAGTGGTTAAAAGTAAGCATGGCGAATACCTGAGGCATCCGTTTAGCGGAGTGGGTCTTTGTTTCAAATACAATATCCCGGACGAGGTCATGCATTTAATTGCCGTTCATTCGCATGAGGGGGACAAGTTCGGACGTTCGCCTGAAGCGATTATCTTAAATCACGCGGATTTTATCGATTTTGATTTGGTGAAATATCATTAACTCATAAAATGTTTTACCACGAAGACACGAAGGGCACAAAGATAAAAATTTAAGAAGCTACAAAATATCATGGTTCAATTTTAGTTTCTTTCTTTGTGTCTCTGCGCCTCTGGGTTAAATCTTTTTCAAAGAAAGTAAAAAAAGTAAAAGAGGAACAATGGCAAAATACAAAATAGCCTGGTTACCAGGAGACGGAGTCGGCAACGACGTCATGGCAGCGGCGCGAATCGTTTTGGACGCGCTGAAACTCGACGCTGAATACATTCACGGCGACATTGGTTGGGAATTCTGGAAAACCGAAGGCAATCCATTGCCCGATCGCACCATCGATTTATTAAAAAGTACAGATGCCTGCTTGTTTGGGGCAATTACTTCAATGCCCAACGAGGAGGCTCAATCAGAGCTGGTGCCTGAGCTGCAAGCTAAAGGGTTGATTTACTCAAGTCCAATCGTTCGGCTGCGTCAAGAGTTTAATTTGCACACCAATCTGCGTCCCTGCAAAGCTTTTCCCGGAAATCCGCTGAATTACCGCGACGATATCGACCTCGTGGTCTTTCGAGAGAACACCGAAGATCTCTACAGCGGCGTCGAATTTCATCCGCTTCCCCAGGAAGTGTTTGAAGTCATTGCGAAACACAATCCCAAAATCAAGCGTTTTGAAAAAGCCGGTTTAGAGAATATCGCCGTAACGCTTCGAATTAACACCAGGCAGGCGTCGCAAAATATCGTGAGACAGGCTTTTGAGTACGCCAAAAAACATGGCTATAAAACCGTTACCGTGGTTGAGAAGCCGAATGTCTTACGGGAAACCAGTGGCTTAATTCTTCGAGAAGCTCGCAAAGTTGCTGAGAATTATCCAGATATCGACCTCTGGGAAACGAACATCGATGCGATGTGTATGTGGCTGCTTAAAAATCCTCAGAATTACGGCGTGCTGGTAGCGTCGAATATGTTTGGTGACATCATTTCGGATTTGTGTGCCCAATTGATTGGTGGGCTCGGTTTTGCTTCAAGCGGAAATATCGGTGACAATTATGCCGTGTTTGAGCCGACTCATGGTTCGGCGCCGAAATATGCCGGGCAATATAAAGTCAATCCCATGGCGATGCTGCTGACGGTCAAGCTGATGCTGGATTGGCTGGGCGAAATTGAAATGGCGCAGAAAGTGGAACATGCTGTTGCCACTGTGATCAAAGAGAGTCAGGTTAAAACCTACGATGTCGGTGGAAGCTCTACGACTTTGGAAGTAGCCGAAGAAGTCGCTCGAAAATTGTAGTCGAAAAGGGAAGCGAACAAAAGTATGGATTCACTAGCAAGACAAATTTCAAGATTTTCTTTAGGGCTAAAATATGAAGCTCTGCCCTCAAATGTGGTGCATGAAGTCAAGCGCTATCTTTATGACTCAATCGGCTGCGCTTACGGCGGCTATTTAACTCGTGATGTTGAAATTGTAAAAAACATTTACGCCGACATGGGTGGAAAAGCCGAGGCGACTGTCGTTGGCAGTGGCAATAAAATTCCTGCTTACAACGCGACCTTGCTCAATAGTTTGATGTTTCGTGCTCTGGACTTCAACGATATTTACTGGAAGCAAGACCCGAGCCATCCAAGCGATATTATTCCCGTGGCTTTGGCGTTAGGAGAAAGAGAAAACAAAAGTACGAAAGATGTGATTACGGCGATTGTTTTGGCATATGAATTTGAGTGCCGTCTGTGCGAATTTGCCGTGCCGGGAGTTCGCGAACGCAAATGGCACCATGCCACGCTGACCCAGTTTGTCTCACCCATTGTCGCTGGCTATTTACTTGGCCTAAATGAAGATCAGATGGTGAATGCAATCGGAATTTCCGGGTCGCACAATTTGACTCTGGGTGCGGTCACCGCCGGCAAATTAACGATGATGAAAAACACCGTCGATCCATTGGCAGCGCAAAGCGGCGTCATGGCGGCGCTCATGGCGCAACGAGGATACTCGGGTACAGAGCACATCTTTGAAGGCAAAGAAGGGCTCATGCAAACCCTCGGACCGGATTGGGACCCTGATAAGTTAGTTGGCAGTTTGGGAAACGGCTTCAAAATTCTCGATTGCTCAATGAAAGCCTTTCCGTGCGAGGCCCTGACCCATACCCACATTTCAGCGACTCTTAAAGTCGTAACTGAACACGATATTAAGCCTGACGATATTGAGGAAATCACTGTCACCACCATCGCCCGTGCTGTTGACATTCTATTCGATGCTGAAAAATATAAGCCGACTTCACGAGAAACGGCAGATCACAGTTTACCCTATTGTATTGCGGCGGCCGTTGTGGATCGAAAAATTACAACGGATCAATTTGACGAAGCAAGAATACAAGATCCGCAAATTCAGAGCGTGCTGCCGAAAATAAAGGGAGAGGCCAGCGAGGAATTCGAGAGGATGTTTCCGGAGAAGCAGCCATCCAAAGTTCAAATTCGACTTAAAGACGGTCAGGAATTTTCAGCGCAGCTGGATTTTCCCAAGGGGGATCCCAGGGAGCCGATGAGTGAGCAGGATTTGGACAACAAATTCAAGAGTTTAAGCTCTAACTTGCTTTCCGGAAATAGGCAGAAAGAAATCAAAGACGCCATTTGGAATTTAGAGTCATTTCAAAACATGGGTGAATTTATGACCCTGCTAAGAGTGGATTAATATGGCTGAAAGCACTGCAGCGAAAAAAAACATCACAAACCGGAAACCGAAAGTTCTAAAGCGAAAGCTATCGAAGAAGCAGCTAACGGAGTTGTATTATTATATGATTCTAAATCGCGCGCTGGATGATAGAATCAGCTCGCTTTACAAACAAGGGAAATTCCATGGCGGCGCTTTTGTAAGCCGGGGTCAGGAGGCAACTTCTGTCGGATCGGCTTATGCGCTGGAGAAAGGCGATGTCATCGGTCCGATGATCAGAAATTCGGGTGCTGTCTTGGTTAGAGGTGTTCCACCGCATGAGTTTCTGGCAAATTATTTGGGAAAAAAAACCGGGCCGACCCATGGCAAAGATGGCAACTCGCACTTTGGCGATTTAAAGCGCAATATATTTGCACCGGTGAGTATGCTGGGTGTTTTAATACCGGTTTGCGCCGGCGCCGCTTTAGCATTTAGGATAAAAAAAGAGCCGAATGTGGCCTTGACATGGATTGGCGACGGCGGCGCAAGCATCGGCGATTTTCACGAAGGACTCAACTTCGCAGCAGTGATGAAGTTGCCTTTCGTTCTGATTTTGGAAAACAACGGATATGCTTACTCAACTCCCACCAGCAAGCAAAGTTTGGTAGAAGATTTTGTTGTAAGGGCGCAGGGCTACGGTATTCCCGGCGAAATTGTTGACGGCAACGATGTTTTGGCGGTTTACGATGTCACGAAGCGCGCCGTTGAAAGAGCTCGAAAAGGAGAGGGACCCACTCTCATCGAAGCCAAGACCTTTCGTATGAAAGGACACGCTGAGCACGATGATGCTTCTTATGTCCCCAAGAAAACCATTGATTATTGGCAGAAGCGAGATCCAATTGCAAACTACGAGAAGTATTTATTAAAAGAAAAAGTTCTTGCGAAAAAGGATCTGGCTGAGATTCAATCGACGGTCGCCAAAGAAATTGATGCGGCTCAGACGTTTGCTGAGGAAAGCCCTTTGCCATTGGCGGAAGAAGCGGAACAGGGTGTGTATGCAAGTTAAAAAAATATATTAAGTTAAAACTTGATTCCCTTTAAATTGCCTCTTATATTTCAAATCTAAAATGAGCAACATAACCTATATCGAAGCAATCTCCAAAGGTTTGCGCGAGGAAATGCAGCGCGATGAAAGTGTTTTCTGCTTAGGAGAAGATATCGGTGCATACGGTGGCGCATTTAAAGTCACAAAAGGCTTTATCGAGGAGTTTGGCGAAGAAAGAGTTATCGACACTATTTTGGCAGAAGCTGCGATTGTTGGCGTCTCGATCGGCGCCGCGCTCATGGGGTTGCGCCCCGTCGCTGAAATGCAGTTTGCGGATTTCATCTCCAACGGCTGGAACCAACTAGTTAACATGGGCGCAAAAACGCATTATCGCTGGGGCGCGGCGGTGCCGATGGTCATTCGCTTGCCATCCGGCGGCGGCCTTCATGCCGGTCCGTTTCATTCGCAAAATCCAGAGGCCTGGTTTTTTCATGTGCCCGGGTTGAAATTGGTTGCGCCTTCAACACCATACGACGCGAAAGGTTTGATTAAATCAGCCGTTCGTGATAACAATCCGGTGCTTTATTTTGAGCATAAGTATCTTTACCGGCACGTGAAAGGCGAAGTGCCGGATGATGACTACACGATTCCAATTGGCAAAGGTGAAATTAAACGTGCTGGCAAGGATATTACACTGATTACTTATGGCTCTATGGTTCAATTTTCCTTAGAAGCTGCTGAAAACTTAACAGAGCTAGGCGTTGAGGTGGAAGTACTGGACTTGCGCTCTCTTTTACCGTTTGATAAAGAGATGATTCTGGCATCGGTCAGGAAAACCAATCGGGCAATGATTGTTCACGAAGCAACCTTAACGGGCGGTATTGGCGGAGAAATCTCCGCTTGCATTACACAGGATGCGTTTGAATATTTGGATGCCCCGGTCAAGCGGGTTGCTTCAATTGATACGCCTGTGCCATACAGTCCGCCGCTCGAGACCTATTTTATGCCAAATACTGAAAAGATTACCAGTGCTTTAACGGAATTAGCTGAGTATTAACAAAATGAACGAACTCATCGCAGTCTTGATTATGTTTGGCGGAGCCGGCTTGGTGGTCCTGCTTTTGTTGGGATTAAATCAGTGGCTTGGCCCGAAAAAACGAAACCCCGTCAAAGACGAAATTTTCGAATGCGGCAATATACCGATTGCAGGGGTTGCTAATAAGTTTTCGGTAAAGTTTTATACGGTCGCAATTTTATTTATTCTATTTGATATCGAACTGGTCTTTCTTTTCCCATGGGCGGTCGTTTTCCAAAGTATTGGCATGGCGGGGTTTGTTTCCATGACATTGTTCATTGCCGTTTTGGCATTGGGGTTGGTCTATGTTCTAAAAAAAGGAGCTTTGGAATGGGATTAAGAAGTATCTTCGGCGGAGACAACTTAGTAACAACCAAGCTCGATCAAGCGATCGGCTGGGCGAGAAAATACTCCCTTTTTCCGTACCCATTTGTGACAGCCTGCTGCGGTATGGAGTACATGGCTGTGTCCTCGGCTCATTATGATTTAGACCGGTTTGGCGCCGCTTTTCCAAGATTCTCCCCTCGTCAGGCTGATATGCTCATGTGTGTGGGCACGATCAGCCAGAAGATTGCTCCCATCTTGAGGAGGGTCTACGATCAGATGTGCGAGCCGAAATATGTCGTTGCTTTCGGCGTTTGTACCTGCACGGGCGGCTTTTATGACGATTACTCAACCGTCATTGGCATTGACACGATTATGCCGGTGGATGTTTACATCCCCGGATGTCCGCCGCGACCGGAAACAGTCATTCAGGGCCTAATGCTTTTACAGGAAAAAATCCAAAATCAAAAGCACGAATACTAAATGCCCAGGAATATCTTTAAAACTCTCCAACAGAAATTTTCCGATTTCATCCTTGAGGCCTACACTTATCGCGATGACGCAATTGTCGTAGTTGACAGAAATGCCATTTATGATATTTGCAAGTTCCTCCGTGATGATTCCAGAATGAAATTTGATCTCCTCATGGATTTAGCCGGTGTGGATTACTTAGGACGAGACCCCCGGTTTGAGGTCGTTTACACGCTCTATTCGTTGAAAAACAATAACCGGCTGCGTATCAAAGTGCCAATTGATGAAAGAAATCCGCAAATTCAAACCGTTTCGACCCTGTGGAAAATTGCTGACTGGTATGAACGGGAAGTGTGGGATATGTACGGAATACGGTTCAAAGGGCACCCCGATCTGAGACGAATTTTGATGTATGATGAATTTAAAGGGCACCCGCTGCGAAAAGATTATCCGATCACTAAACGCCAACCGCTCATCACAGCAGAATACACAAACAACTCCACGATTACTCCAACAGTCGAGCTGTCTAATAAAGCAATGGATGAATATGTCTCAGAGGAGGATGGCTTAAAAGTCAAACACATGTTTCTGAATATGGGGCCGTCTCATCCCGCAATGCACGGGGTCATTAAAATTATTCTCGAGCTCGATGGCGAACGCGTTGTTAGTGCCGATGTCGGGATCGGCTATTTGCATCGCTCGTTCGAAAAGCACTCGGAGAGCATTTATTATAATGGAGTTTTCCCTTACACCGATCGCTTAAACTACGTTTCTCCGTTGATAAATAATGTTGGCTATGCCCTCACAGTTGAGAAATTGCTTGACATCGAAGTGACGGAAAGGTGCAAGTATATTCGCATTATCATGAGCGAGATCTCAAGAATTGCTGATCACTTGACCTGCATTGGTGCCATGGCGATGGAGTTGGGCGCCATGACGGCATTTATCTATTTCATGCAGGCACGTGAGGCGATGTACCAACTTATCGAGGAGGTCACCGGGGCAAGAATTACCATTTCTTACGTTCGGGTTGGCGGAGTGAAAGCCGACTTGCCCGAAAGGTATGAAAAGCGTGTAGGAGAGCAATTGAAGAAAGTCAGAGCTGAGATTAAGCAAGTCCACAAACTCTTGACCCGCAACAGAATTTTTGTCGATCGCGTGCAAGGCGTGGGCGTGGTCTCCAAAGAGGACGCTATTTCGTTTAGTTTCACCGGACCTTTGCTGCGAGCCAGTGGTGTTGATTATGATGTGCGTAAACAATTTCCTTACAGTAACTACGATAAAATTGATTTCGAAATCCCGATCGGCAAAAATGGTGATGTCTATGACCGCTATCTGATTAGAATGGAGGAGATGGAACAAAGCTGCTTGATTATCGAGCAGGCGTTTGAAAAAATGCCTAAAGGTGCGATTATGGTTGATTTTGAGGGTCAAGAAATCCCTGCAGAAAAAATGGCCGATTTAGGTAAGTTCGGGCAGACCAAAAATTTACTGCATCAAGTTGCAGTCACGGACCCAACCCTTTTGGGAAGCAATAAACCTTACCATGATATGGTTTATGCTCCCGACAAACGGGTTAGTTTGCCCAGCAAAGAGAAGACTTATGGCAGCATTGAGGGCCTCATGAATCACTTCATGTTGATTATGGATGGCTACGGTATTCGGCCCCCGCGCGGCGAGGCTTATTTCGCGGTCGAAGGAGCAAATGGCGAATTGGGATTTTATATTGTCAGTGATGGTACGGACAAAGCATACCGGG
>Ga0209988_10000231_pt1 | contig 32660 bp, 42 predicted proteins | sample N075metaG_FD_183115 | JGI IMG/M metagenome (GOLD analysis project Ga0209988, IMG submission 183115) | Deep subsurface microbial communities from Kermadec Trench to uncover new lineages of life (NeLLi) - N075 metaG (SPAdes) (version 2) | ecosystem: Environmental > Aquatic > Marine > Ocean trench... | reverse complement strand
GTGACAACGTACAGATGGTTGTTGAACTGATTGCACCGATTGCTATGGATGATGGCTTGCGCTTCGCTATTCGCGAAGGCGGTCGCACCGTGGGCGCCGGTGTTGTAGCGAAGATTATCGAGTAACATACCGGGGTCGAACCGAGGTTTTCGTAGAAAACCTCGGTTCGACCCCAAATACCAGGAATAAAGACATGGCATCAAATCAAAACATTAGAATTCGCCTGAAAGCGTTCGATCATCGGCTGATCGACACCTCAGCGCGCGAGATCGTAGAAACCGCCAAACGCACCGGCGCGACGGTTAAGGGTCCGATTCCGCTCCCCATGAGGAAAGAGCGTTTCACGATCCTGATCTCTCCGCACGTCAACAAGGATGCTCGTGACCAGTACGAAATTCGTACACACAAGCGTCTTATGGACATCATTGATCCGACCGACAAGACCGTTGATGCGCTGATGAAGCTTGAGCTTCCGGCCGGCGTCGACGTTCAGATCAAACTGAACTAGGGGCCGTGTAGGAGCGGCTTTAGCCGCGATTCGGGCCTGAAGGCCCTCCTACGTTGAGTGCTAGGCGTCAGCGCGCTTTATGCTGCGCAAACAAACACACTCAAATTGGCGCTATTAAGGCTTGCATATCAACCACTTAAGTCGCAGGAATCGAGTCCACCCGCGGCAAGCGAAAATTCGTCCTAAAAAGGCCCAAAAATCCTTGCGAGGCAGGGTTTTGGCGGTATAATCGCTGGCTCGCTGGATTAGGCCGGACCGGGAGTCGGCCTGAACTGGAAAAGGCGTCACAAAGCACACGCTCTGTGGCGTTTGTTATTACAAGTCGCCAGGAAACCGAGGGTGACACGGCAAATTCCGGAACGCCGGGCCAATCAGATGATAGGGCCGGAAAATTGGGTCAGCTCCTTTAGCTTTAGAGAACATGATGTTCTTAGGCGATGGCTGGCCCTTTCGTGTGTCTGCAATGAACACGATGTAGGAGGGCCTTCAGGCCCGAATCGCGGCTAAAGCCTGGATTCGGGCCTGAAGACCCTCCTACGTGGATCGATAGACAGTTCGGATCAATCGTAATCCGAGCGGTGAAAGAGATTTTAATGAGTTTAACGCTGGCCAATCGAAGTCGGTGTGGAGTTTGAAGATGACCATGGGTCTTGTTGGCCGCAAATGCGGCATGACGCGTATTTTTACGGACGAGGGCGTTTCCATCCCCGTGACCGTGATTGAGGCGCATCCAAACCGAGTCACACAGGTGAAGACTGTGGACAGGGATGGCTATCGCGCGTTGCAGGTTTCTACAGGCAGTCGCAAGGCATCTCGTGTATCCAGGTCCGAGGCCGGCCACTTCGCAGCTGCGAAAGTAGAAGCCGGTGACCTGATGACGGAATTCCGCCTCGACGACTCAGACGAGACAGAGTTTGAGCTGGGTTCGGAAGTGAAGGTCGATCTGTTCCAGGAAGGTCAGAAAGTTGATGTCGTCGGAACGTCGATCGGCAAGGGTTTTGCGGGCGTCATCAAGCGTTACCACTTCAGCATGCAGGATGCGACGCACGGTAACTCGCTTGCTCACCGCGCGCCTGGGTCTATCGGGCAGAATCAGACGCCGGGTCGCGTGTTCAAGGGCAAGAAGATGTCGGGTCACATGGGTAACGTGCAGCGGACCGTCCAGAATCTTGAAATCGTACGCGTCGATAGTGAACGCAATCTGCTGTTGATCAAGGGCGCCGTCCCGGGATCAAAGGGCGGTCGCGTCATCGTTCGTCCTGCCGTGAAGAAGAAGAACTAATGGGCGCCACGATGAAACTGAAGATGCAAGGCAAGGGATCTGTCGACGTAGCAGAGTCTGCGTTCGGCGCGAAATTTAACGAGGCTCTCATCCACCAGGTTGTAACGGCCTACCTCGCAGGTAGCCGTGCCGGAACGAAGGCGCAGAAGAATCGCGCTGCAGTTCGCGGTGGTGGTGCCAAGCCCTGGGCTCAGAAAGGTACGGGCCGCGCTCGCGCCGGCACGATCCGCAGCCCGATCTGGGTAGGTGGTGGTCGTACGTTCGCGGCGCAGCCGCGTGACCACAGCCAGAAGGTCAACAAGAAGATGTACCGCGCCGCGTTGCGTTCGATGCTGTCCGAGCTGATTCGCCAGGATCGCCTCGTTGTCGTCGAGTCGTTTGAGATTGAAGCGCCGAAGACGAAGTTGCTGGCAACGAAACTCAAGGACCTCGACCTGAATAACGTGCTTATTCTCAACGAGGCCTTTGACGAGAAACTTTTCCTGGCTGCACGCAATCTGCCGAACGTGGGTATTTGTGATGCCGTAGCCATTGATCCGGTCGTGCTGATTCGCTTCGAGAAAGTGCTCATCACATTGCCGGCTCTGAAACTCATTGAGGAGCGCCTGTCATGAGTATTACAGCTCACCAGGAACGCCTGATGACGGTTATTCGAAGCCCGCACCTGTCTGAAAAGGCGCACCTGGCGGCGGAGAAAAACCAGGTTGTCCTGAAGGTGCGCACCGATGCCACCAAGAAAGAGATCAAGCAGGCTGTTGAGTTCCTGTTTGAGGTCAAAGTCGACAATGTTCAGGTTGTGAGCGTTAAAGGCAAAACCAAACGCTTCGGTCAGACCAAAGGTCGTCGGTCAGACTGGAAAAAAGCATACGTAAGGCTCGCGGAAGGAAGCTCGTTGGAAAGCTTCCTGGGCGCGGACTAAGCCGGGAACAGGGAATACCGATCATGTCATTGCATAAAGCAAAACCGACTTCTGCCGGACGCCGATTCGTCGTTACGGTCAAGACGCCCGGTTTGCACAAAGGCAAGCCGCACGCAGCGCTTCTCGAAAAGAAGACGTCGAAGGGTGGTCGCAACAACAACGGCCGCATAACGGTTCGCCATCAGGGTGGTGGGCACAAGCAGCATTACCGCATCATCGACTTCAAGCGCAACAAAGACGGGATTCCGGGTGTTGTTGAGCGTATTGAATACGATCCGAACCGCAGTGCGCATATTGCATTGATTAAGTATTCGGATGGCGATTGGCGCTATATCCTGGCACCGAAGGGTGTTGCGGAAGGCACGCCGATCATCAGTGGTGAAGATGCGCCGATCAAGCCAGGCAATGCATTGCCGATTCGCTCGATCCCGATCGGTACGACGATTCACAATATTGAAATGAAACCTGGCAAGGGTGGTCAGTTGATCCGTTCAGCCGGTGGCGCAGCGCAGCTTGCAGCGCGCGAAGGCACGTACGCAACGATTCGCCTGCGTTCGGGCGAGGTGCGTAAGATTCACATAGATTGCCGCGCCACGATTGGTGAGGTTGGTCACGGCGAACACAACCTGCGCAAGCTCGGCAAGGCCGGTGCCAAGCGCTGGAGAGGTGTGCGTCCGACGGTTCGTGGTGTAGCGATGAACCCGGTTGATCACCCGCACGGTGGTGGTGAAGGTCGCACGTCAGGTGGTCGCCATCCGGTTAGCCCATGGGGTATGCCGACGAAGGGCGCCAAGACGCGTAAGAACAAGCGCACGGATGGCATGATCATCCGTCGTCGCAAGAAGCGTAAGTAGGAGCGGCTTTAGCCGCGAGTTTGTGGGTCGGGCCTGAAGGCCCTCCTACCGAAAAACTAAGGAACAATGTAATGCCACGCAGTGTTAGAAAAGGCCCGTTCATCGACGCGCATTTAGCGAAGAAGGTGGAAGCAGCCGTAGCAAAGAACGATCGTCGCCCAATTAAGACCTGGTCGCGTCGCTCAATGGTGCTTCCGAACATGGTTGGCCTGACGATTGCCGTGCACAACGGTCGTCAACATGTGCCGATTCTGATTTCTGAAAACATGGTTGGTCACAAGCTCGGCGAGTTTGCGATCACGCGGACGTTTCGCGGTCACTCCGGCGACCGTAAGACGAAGTAAGGCGAGGAGCAGATCAAATGAGAGTTGCAGCAACACTTCGATATGCGCGGATATCACCGCAGAAATGCCGTTTGGTGGCTGACATCATTCGTGGCAAGTCTGTCGATGATGCGCTGCGATCGCTGACTTTTTCGCCGAAGAAAAGCGCTCGTATCGTGAAGAAAGTACTCGAGTCGGCCATTGCCAACGCCGAGCACAATCACGGTGCGGACATTGATGAACTGAAGGTTTCGATGATTGAAGTAAATGAGGCGCCGACATTTCGACGCTTTCGTGCCCGCGCCAAAGGCCGCGGTACGCGCATCATCAAGCGAAACAGCCACATCACCATTCGGGTAGGAGACGAATGATGATTGCGGTACTGAATTTAATAGCAGTTATTCAACTGGGCGACGAGTAAATAGTATGGGTCAGAAAGTACATCCAATCGGTATTCGCTTAGGCATCGTCAAGGACTGGTCTTCCAAGTGGTATGCAGACTCGAAAACCTTCCCTGTGTACGTCAAGAAAGATCATCAGATACGTACGCTGATCAAGAAAAAGCTCAAGGACGCGTCCGTTAGCCGGATTACGATCGAGCGGCCGGCGGGCAAGGCCACAATCACGATTTACACGGCTCGTCCGGGAATTGTCATTGGTAAGAAGGGTGAGGACATTGAGAAGCTGCGCAGGGAAATCGCGAAGTTGACCGACATGAACCTTAGTGACGTGCGTATCAACATTAACGAAGTGCGCAAACCTGAACTGGATGCACAGCTTGTTGCAGAGGGCATCGCCCAGCAGCTCGAGCGACGTGTCATGTTCCGCCGCGCCATGAAGCGCGCTGTTACTAACACGATGCGCGTTGGTGCTGAAGGTGTCAAAGTAAAGGTCGGTGGTCGTTTGAACGGCGCAGAAATCGCGCGTTCGGAGTGGTACCACGAGGGTCGCGTTCCGTTGCACACGCTGCGTGCCGATATCGACTATGGAGTTGCCGAAGCGTATACGACCTACGGGGTCATCGGCGTCAAGGTTTGGATTTTCAAGGGCGAGATTTTTGACAAGCCCGAGGCAGTAGCGGCTGAGTCAGCCGATACCGCCACAGGAGGGCGTTCGTAAGAACGCCAAGTGTTGGGATTAGAGAATGTTACAGCCTAAACGTACAAAATTTCGCAAACAGCACAAAGGCCGCAATCGTGGTTTGGCGAATCGCGGCAACACGGTTGCTTTCGGCGAATTCGGCCTGAAAGCAACTGGTCGCGGTCGGATGACGGCGCGCCAGATTGAGGCAGCTCGTCGTGCGATGACGCGTCACATCAAGCGTGGTGGAAAGATCTGGATTCGGGTATTCCCGGACAAGCCGATCACCAAGAAGCCACTTGAAGTGCGCCAGGGCAAGGGTAAGGGCAACGTCGAATATTGGGTTTGCCAGATCCAGCCCGGTCGCATGCTTTATGAGATGGAAGGTGTGACTGAAGAGATTGCACGTGAGGCGTTTAGCCTGGCAGCGGCCAAATTACCGTTCCAGACACAGTTTGTTACTCGGCAGGTGATGTGATGGAAGCTCAGGAATTACGTTCAAAGAGCGTTGCAGAGCTCAATGAAGAACTTCTTGCGCTGCGGCGCGAGCAGTTCAACCTGCGCAGGCAGCAGGCGACTGACGAGCTGAAACAGCATACCGAACACAAGCGCGTACGCAGAAATATTGCACGCGTAAAAACGATACTGAGCGAAGTTAGGCGTTCAGCGAGTGAAGAGAAATGAGTGAAGAAAAGAAAGCACGACGCACGATCGTTGGTCGCGTTGTCAGCGACAAGATGGACAAGTCTGTCTCTGTTGCGATTGAACGCACGATCAAGCACCCGGTTTACGGCAAATACATCCGTCGTACATCAAAGGTGATGGCACACGATGCAGCCAACGAGTGCAGAGAGGGCGATCGCGTAGCGATTGCCGAGTGTAAGCCAATTTCGAAGAACAAGTCGTGGACTGTTGTCAGCGTTGTAGAACGCGCGGCAGACCGCTAATACTTTAGGAATGCAGTCATGATTCAGATGCAGACAGTTTTGGATGCTGCCGATAACTCCGGTGCTCGACGTGTTCAATGCATCAAGGTGCTAGGTGGTTCCAAGCGTCGTTACGCCAACGTCGGTGACATTATCAAGGTCAGCGTCAAGGATGCGATTCCGCGCGGCAAGGTCAAGAAGGGTGAAATCTATAACGCTGTCGTTGTTCGCACGCGTAAGGGCGTTCGGCGCAAGGACGGTTCGCTGATCCGTTTCGACAGTAATGCAGCGGTTTTGCTGAATGCGCGCCTTGAGCCCATTGGTACTCGTATCTTTGGCCCGGTCACTCGCGAACTGCGTACGAACCGCTTTATGAAGATTATTTCACTTGCACCTGAGGTGCTGTAGCAGCGGCTTTGGCCGTAACCAGACAACGTAGCAGCGGCTTTGGCCGTAACCAGACAACGTAGGAGCGGCTTTAGCCGTAACCAGACAACGTAGGAGCGGCTTTGGCCGTAACCAGACAACGTAGGAGCGGCTTTAGCCGTAACCAGACAACGTAGGAGCGGCTTTAGCCGCGAGACATATGAACAAGATTAGAAAAGGCGATGAAATCATCGTACGGACCGGAAAGGACAAAGGCCGTCGCGGCACTGTTCTGCAAGTGTTCAAAGATGGGCGCGTATTGGTGGAAGGCATCAACATCGCCAAGAAGCACGTCAAGCCGAATCCGAACGTTGGTGAGCCCGGCGGTATCAAGGATCAGGCTATGCCGCTCGATATCTCGAATGTTCTCGTGTTTAACGCGAAGACAAAACAAGGTGAGCGGGTTGGGTTTCGTGTTGAAGAAGGCGGCAGCAAGGTTCGTGTTTTTCGAAACGGCGACGTCGTAGACATATAAAATAAGGCACTGATCGGTAATATACGCGCCGCTACGCGCGCGTGACTACCAGATAAAGAGACAGAATATGGCACGATTACAGGAAAAATTTAAGACGGTACTTGCGGGTGAGATCCAGAAGAAGCTGGGCCTCAAGAATCCCATGGAAGTGCCGAGAATCACGAAGATCACGCTGAACATGGGCGTAGGCGAGGCTGTGGCAGACAAGAAAGTCATGGAGCACGCTCGCGCTGACATGAAGAAGATCTCCGGACAGAATCCGGTGACGCGAGTTGCACGCAAGTCGGTCGCCGGTTTCAAGATTCGTGAGGACTATCCGATCGGCTGCAAGGTTACGTTGCGTCGCGAACGCATGTACGAGTTTCTCGATCGTCTCGTCAGCATCGCGATTCCACGTATTCGTGATTTTCGAGGTTTGAATCCGAAGTCGTTTGATCGCCAGGGCAATTACAGCATGGGTGTTACCGAGCAAATTATTTTCCCCGAAATCAATTACGACGAAATTGACACCCTGCGTGGCATGGATATCACCATTACCACGACGGCAAAAAATGCAGAGGAAGGACGAGTGCTTCTCGAAGCATTCAACTTCCCGTTTAGGAAATAGGAACCAGTATGGCCAAGACATCGATGATCATGCGCGAGTTGAAGCGCGAGAAGCTCGTCGCTAAGTATGCGAAGAAGCGTGCTGAGATCAAAGCAATCATTCGCAACATCAATAGCAGCGACGAAGAGCGTTCGGCAGCTCAACTCAAGCTGAACTCGTTGCCGCGTGATTCGAGCCCGTCGCGTCAGCGCACTCGCTGTGCGATCACTGGGCGCCCGCGTGGCGTGTACCGCAAATTTGGCCTTGGCCGGAACAAGTTGCGCGAGGCCGCCATGAATGGCGAGATTCCTGGCCTGACCAAAGCCAGCTGGTAAGGCGGAGACAGACATGACGATGAGTGACCCAATTTCAGACATGCTGACGCGCATTCGTAACGGCCAGAAAGCTCACAAGGTGAGTGTTTCAATGCCGGCTTCGAATGCCAAAGAAGCAGTCGCAAAAGTATTGAAAGAAGAAGGCTATATCACGGATTACTCGAGCGGTGGCGAGGGTGCTGAAAAGTTCCTGAGCGTTGAGCTCAAGTATTTCGAGGGTGTACCGGTAATTGAGAGCATCAAGCGCACGAGCCGCCCGGGCTTGCGGGTTTACCGCGGCAAGGACGGCTTACCCAAAGTGCTGGGTGGGCTTGGTATTTCGATCGTTAGCACGTCCGCGGGCGTGATGAGCGATCGGCAGGCCAAGGAAAAAGGAATTGGCGGTGAGGTGATCTGCGTCGTTTCCTGACGCGTGATCCTTTCCAACAAGAGACAAGACTATGTCAAGAATTTCTAAAGAACCGATTGAGCTGCCGAAAGGTGTTGAGTTCAAGCAGGAAGGCAATGTCGTCACATTAAAAGGCGACAAAGGCTCTCTCTCACTTGAGATCAACAACGAAACAGAACTGACGTTCGAAGACAACATACTGCGGATCGCGCCGCGTTCAGGTTCACGTTTTTCGGGAGCGGTTTCCGGCACGATGCGTGCACTGCTGGCGAACATGGCAAAAGGCGTGTCGGATGGATTTGAGCGCAAGTTGCAATTGGTTGGTGTTGGTTACAGGGCGCAGGTACAGGGTAAGACACTGAACTTGACGCTTGGCTTCTCGCACCCGGTCACGCACACGGTTCCGGATGATGTCACGGTTGAAACACCGAGCCAGACCGAAATCATTATCAGGGGCGCGGACAAACAGAAGGTCGGTCAGGTCGCTGCCGAGATTCGTAGTTTCCGTCCGCCGGAGCCATACAAGGGCAAAGGAATTCGCTATTCCGATGAGCACGTTGTCATGAAGGAAGCGAAGAAGAAGTAAGTCTGTGACAGGCACTTAGGCTAATCATTATGAAATTGAGTAAAAAAGAAAATCGTCTGCGCCGTGCGCGAAAAGTTCGCGCGAAGATTCGTGAACTCGAGGTGCATCGCTTGAGCATTCACCGTACGCCGCGCCACATATACGCACAGGTTATCGGCGTTGATGGCGGCACAGTTTTGGCATCGGCATCGACGATCGAGACAGAAGTTCGCAAGGGCGTGAAATACGGTGGCAACGTTGAAGCTGCAGCTATCGTCGGTGCGCGCATTGCCGAGAAGGCAAAGGCAGCAGGCATCGACACGGTTGCTTTCGATCGTTCGGGTTTTCGCTATCACGGTCGGGTTAAGGCTCTTGCCGACGCTGCTCGTGAAGCGGGATTGAAGTTTTAACAGAGGATTGCTGGCAGCGCACGACGTTGCCCGGACCAAACTATGGCAAGAAACGAACAAAATTCGAACGATGATCTGATTGAAAAATTGGTCACCGTTAATCGCGTCGCCAAGGTAGTCAAAGGCGGCCGCCAATTCGGCTTCACGGCCCTGACGGTTGTTGGAGATGGCCAGGGACAGGTTGGTTTCGGATATGGCAAGGCACGTGAGGTGCCGATCGCGATTCAGAAGTCGATGCAAAATGCTCGCAAGAACATGATCAGCATTCATCTGAATAACGACACGCTGCAATATGCGAAGAAGGGTCGTCACGGCGCGACGCTTGTTTACATGCAACCGGCATCAGATGGTACTGGGGTAATTGCCGGTGGTGCGATGCGCGCTGTATTTGAGTGTGCGGGCGTACGTAACGTACTTGCCAAGATCTACGGCTCACGCAACCCGATTAATGTTGTACGCGCGACGATCAAGGCGTTGTCGGAGATTCACTCTCCGCAGGCGATCGCCGCAAAGCGCGGCAAGAAGGTCAAGGAGATCGTGGCTTAAAGCTGCGGTCTATTAACAAGAGATATAGAGACAGGATCATGGCGAATCCCAAACAATTGAAAGTCACGCTGGTCAAGAGCAAACACGGGCGGCTGAAAAGCCACAAGGCGTGCATTGCCGGCCTCGGTCTGCGCAAAATTCACCAGACCGTATTGGTTCAGGACACGCCTGAGAACCGCGGCATGATTAATCGTATTTCGTACCTGCTCTCGGTGGAGGAAGCCTGACATGCGACTTAATGAATTATCACCCGCCAAGGGTGCGAAGAAAGTCGGTAAGCGAGTGGGTCGCGGTCATTCCGCCGGCCAGGGAAAGACCAGTGGTCGTGGCCAGAAGGGTCAGAAGTCTCGCTCCGGCGGCTACCACAAGGTTGGTTTTGAAGGCGGCCAGATGCCGTTGCAACGTCGTTTGCCGAAGGTGGGCTTTAACTCCCGCGTGTGCAAGACGCGCGCGGAATTGCGCCTGCATGAGCTGGCGATTCCCACCGCAGATGTCATCGACATTGAAGTATTGAAGAAATTGCGCCTCGTACCGGCGCAGACCAGCAAGGTTAAGGTGATCTTGTCGGGCGAGATTACCAAAGCAGTGAAGCTCATGGGCATCACAGTTACCAAGGGTGCACGCGCAGCGATTGAAAAAGCTGGCGGCAGCATCGAAGAATAGAAGACGGTAGGAGCGGCTTTGCCCGAAAGGGCCGCAGTGTGAGCCGCGACTGTCGAAAACGCGACTATCGAATACAGGAATTTTAGGAACAAACGTGGCAAAAACGCCCTTACAAAACCCAGCTGATAAGGCAAACGCGAAAGGCAAACTGGCCGAGCTCAAGTCTCGGATCCTGTTTCTTGTGGGCGCGTTGGTCGTATTCCGTGTTGGAACCTTTATTCCGGTACCCGGGGTGAATCCGGCTGCGTTGGCAGAATTTTTTAGCCAACAAAGTGGCAACCTGCTCGGATTGTTCAACCTGTTCTCTGGCGGTGCGCTGGCACGCTTTGGTTTGTTTGCGCTCGGCATCATGCCGTACATCTCGTCGTCAATTATCATGCAGATGGCGAGTCATATCGTTCCGCAGCTGCAGCAGCTTCGTAAGGAAGGCGAATCGGGTCGGCGTCAGATCGTCAAGTACACGCGTTTTGGAACCGTTGTGCTTGCGAGCTTCCAGTCCATTGCCGCTGCATCCTGGTTGCAGGGTCAGGCGAATCTGGTTGTGAACCCGGGGACGGGCTTCCTGATTACAGCGTGTATAACGCTCGTAACAGGCACGATGTTCCTGATGTGGCTGGGTGAGCAGATTACCGAGCGCGGCATCGGCAATGGCATTTCGATGATTATTCTGGCCGGAATTGTTGCAGGCATGCCTGCGGCGATCGCCGGTACGGCACTTCTCGTTCAAAATGGCGAAATGTCACCGGGCACGGCCATCATGATGTTGGTTGGTGCGTCGGCTGCGATCATATTCGTGGTCTACATGGAGCGAGCACAACGCCGCATCACTGTAAATTACGCACGGCGCCAGCAGGGGCGAAAGTCGTTTGCGGCACAAAGCACGCACTTGCCGTTCAAGGTCAATATGGCCGGTGTTATTCCACCGATCTTCGCGTCCAGTATTCTTATGTTTCCGGCGACCATCGCGCAGTTTTTCGGGCAAGCGGCCGACCCGAATACATTCCAGCGCTTCCTGCAAACCATGGGTGCAAACCTGGGTCCGGGACAGCCGATTTACGTGCTGTTATATGCCTCCCTGATTATTTTCTTCTGCTTCTTCTACACGGCACTGATGTACAACTCGAAAGACACCGCCGATAACCTGAAGAAAGCAGGAGCGTTCCTGCCGGGTATCCGACCGGGGGCGCACACAGCCGAATATATTGACAAGGTACTGACACGACTGACGTTCTGGGGTGCGATGTACATCGCCGGCGTTTGTTTGTTACCTGAATTGGTACGCATGTTTTACCCAAGCATGCCGTTCACATTTGGTGGTACGTCATTGTTGATTCTGGTCGTCGTTACGATGGATTTCATGTCGCAATTGCAAGCGCATGCCATGAGCCAGCAGTACGACGGCATGATGCAAAAAGCCAACCTGCGCAATTACGGCAGGGGTGGCCAGACACGCTGATTTTTCAGCGTAGATTGGAGAACGCTCATGAAAGTAAGAGCATCAGTTAAGAAAATGTGCAGAAATTGCAAAATCATTCGTCGCAAAGGTGTTGTACGGGTGATCTGTACCGACGCGCGGCACAAGCAGCGCCAAGGTTAAATAGAGGAATACTCGAGTGGCACGTATAGCAGGCATAAACATTCCGTTGACGAAGCACGTCGTGATTGCACTGACGTCGATTTACGGTATCGGAAGCACGCGGGCAAAGCAGATTTGCTCGGCAGCGGGCGTTGCACCGGATACGCAGGTAAAAGACCTGGCGGAGCCGGAAGTAGCGAACCTCCGGACGGCTGTCGCCAACTTCACAGTTGAAGGCGATTTGCGTCGTGAGGTGTCAATGAACATCAAGCGTTTGATGGATCTCGGTAGTTACCGGGGAATTCGTCATCGTCGCGGTTTGCCGCTTCGTGGCCAACGTACGCGCACGAACGCCCGGACTCGTAAGGGTCCGCGTCGTCCGATTAAACGATAGGTAAATAGAATGGCAGATGCTAAGAAAAAGAAGGTCAAAAAGCACGTTGTGGACGCGATTGCCCACATCCATGCTTCCTTCAACAACACGATCATTACGATCACTGACCGTCAGGGCAATACTTTGGCTTGGGCGACGGCCGGTGGTTGCGGTTTCCGAGGTTCGCGTAAATCGACGCCGTTTGCTGCACAGGTTGCATCAGACAAGGCTGGTCGTTTGGCGCTGGACTTTGGCGTCAAGAATCTGGACGTGCGCGTTCGTGGACCGGGCCCTGGCCGCGAGTCTGCAGTACGCGCCCTGAACGTTCTGGGTTTTCGTATTCAAAATATTGAGGACGTAACACCTATTCCTCACAACGGCTGTCGCCCGCCGAAAAAACGACGGGTATAGAGGCTTAAGAAATGGCAAGATATTTAGGACCAAAGTGCAAACTGTCCCGCCGCGAAGGCACGGACCTGTTTCTGAAGAGTGGCATCCGTCCGCTGGAATCGAAGTGCAAACTCGATGTTCCGCCGGGTGGAGCACCACAACGCCGGCCGCGTCTGTCGGAATACGGCTTGCAACTTCGTGAGAAGCAGAAACTCCGTCGCATGTACGGTGTACTCGAACGTCAATTCCGCAACTACTACAAACGTGCTGCGCAATTGAAGGGATCGACGGGTGAAAACCTGCTGCGCCTGCTCGAGGGTCGTCTGGACAATGTTGTTTATCGGATGGGCTTTGCGTCAACACGCGCCGAGGCACGTCAGCTCGTAAGTCACAAGAGCATCGAGGTGAATGGAAAGGTCGTCAATATTCCATCCGCGCAGATGAAGGCGGGCGATGCAGTTGGTATTCGCGAAAAAGCGAAGAAACAACTTCGCATCCAGAGCGCAATTGAAATTTCCGGTCAAGTCGGACTGCCTGAGTGGGTAGACGTTGACCCGAAGAAGATGGCAGGTACGTTGAAATCGTTGCCGGAGAGGGAAGACATACTTCCGGATATCAACGAAAACCTTGTAGTTGAGCTTTACTCCAAGTAACCAGGAGGGGTATTCCCCATGCAGGATTCTGTATATGATTTTTTGAAGCCGCGCGTTGTCAAAGTGACGCCGGTAAATGATCTGGAAGCAAAGGTCACCATCGAGCCGTTTGAACGCGGTTTTGGACATACGCTGGGCAACGCTCTGCGACGCATTTTGCTGTCGTCGATGCCGGGCGCGTCAATCACAGAAGTCGAGATTGAAGGCGTACTTCATGAGTACACCAGCATCGAAGGTGTGCAGGAAGACGTAGTCGACATTCTGCTGAACCTGAAGCAGGTTGCTGTGCGAATGAATACGCGTGACACGGCCGAGCTACGCATTTCGAAGAGGGGCCCGGGCGCGGTTACGGCTGGAGACATCCAGTTGGATCACGACGTCGAGATCATGAATCCCGATCTCGTAATCGCTCACCTGACAAGCAACGCCAAGCTGAATATGATTCTCAAGGTCGAACGCGGTCGCGGCTACCGTCCGGCGACACAGCGTCCGACATTCGAAGATGAGACTGGCCCGATTGGCCGTCTGCAACTCGATGCATCGTTCAGTCCGGTCAACCGCGTTACTTACAATGTTGAGTCTGCCCGCGTAGAACAGCGTACCGATTTGGACAAATTGCTGATTGAGATCGAGACCAATGGAACGATTGATCCGGAAGAGGCTATTCGCCGCGCCGGCAGCATCCTGAAAGACCAGCTTTCTGTCTTCGTTGACCTGCAGGGTCAGGAAGAGGGTATTGGTGCACAGGCTGAGAATCAAGTCGATCCGATATTGTTGCGTCCGGTCGACGAACTGGAATTGACAGTGCGCTCTGCGAATTGCCTCAAGGCCGAGAACATCATGTACATCGGTGATCTTGTGCAGCGCACGGAAGTCGAGCTGTTGCGCACGCCGAATCTAGGCAAGAAGTCGCTTACCGAGATCAAAGAAGTCCTCGAAGGACACGGTCTCGGGCTGGGCATGCGTCTCGAAAACTGGCCGCCGGCAAGCCTGCGGCCCGAACACGAGATCGTTGCACTTTAAAACGAATAGAAACGAGTAGGACAGGAAAATGCGTCACAGAAAAGCCGGTCGTCGACTGGGTCGAACTAGCTCACACCGCAAGGCGATGTTTCGCAACATGGCTACGTCGATGTTGTTGCACGAAACGATCCATACGACAGTGGCCAAGGCGAAAGAGCTTCGCCGTGTAGTCGAGCCGCTTATTACGCTTGCGAAGGTGGACAGCGTTGCAAATCGCCGTCTGGCCTTCAGTCGCCTGCGCGACAAGGAAGTGGTTGGTAAATTGTTCAAGGAACTTGGTCCTCGGTTCAAGGAGCGTCCGGGTGGCTACCTGCGTATCCTGAAAACGGCTCCGCGTCCCGGTGATAACGCGCCAATGGCGATCGTTATGCTGACCGACCGTGCACCGGTCGAGGCAGCAACCGAAGAATAATTCGAGCGGCTGCAGCCGCGAACAAAGGGTAGGAGCGGCTGTAGGAGCGGCTTTAGCCGCGACTATTTATCGCCCTTCGGCAAGAATCGTCGATGCCAAATGCTATCCCAGTAGCTGTACTGGTCCGCATCACTAACGATTCCAGCGCGTACCGGGTTATGAATAAGGTAATTCCCGACACGCTCAATGTCTTCCTCGGCGCGCAACGCATGGTCGTGAAAGCCGGACTGCCAAATTCGACCGCATACATCGGTCGAGCGGGCAATAAGATAAGCAGTTCGCCCCTTGGTTCTGCCAACGATGTCGCTCAATGTCGTTTCCCCCGTTAGCTGCAGGAGCCAATGTATGTGGTCAGGCATTACGACGAATGCCAGGCTCTGGCAGTCTCCCTGCGAACCTTGTTGCCATAACTCACGCATCATCAATTTAGCCGCTGCGGTATTTCTGAACACGAATTTTCGCTCGTAGCAGCAGGTGGTTACAAAATAGGCTTGACCACGCACTGAATAACGTCCTTTGCGAAGCGCGTGTCCTTTTTCTTGAGCCATCTGACATTTTGCGCTGCTGGAATTGGCAACGCCTTAGCGCAAATTCGGCCTGTTTAGTGAGATTTGCGATGGCGCTTGCGTACGAGGTCGGGCCTGAAGACCCTCCTACGGTGTGCGTTGATACGAGGTCGGGCCTGAAGACCCTCCTACGGTGTGCGTTGATACGAGGTCGGGCCTGAAGACCCTCCTACGAAGAGGTGGTCGGGCCCAAAGACCTTCCTTCTTTTAGCTTGTCGATTAGCTGGCCGACGTACTCTGGCGAGTGCGAGTTCCGTGCGATCAAGCTATAGACGGCCGGCACCACGACCAGTGTCAGGACAACCGAGAAACTAACACCGAAGAACACCACGGCGCCGATCGATTTACGCGATAACGCGCCAGCACCCGAGGCCACAATGAGCGGTATGGCGCCGAACGCAGTACATATGCTCGTCATCAGGACCGGCCGCAGGCGAATCCTGGCGGCCTGAACAACGGCTTCTTTGAATTCGATGCCCTGGTCGCGCAACTGATTCGCGAACTCAACAATCAAGATTCCATTCTTCGCGGCCAGACCAATCAACATGACAGCGCCGATCTGGCTGTAGATGTTGATCGTTGAGTCGAACACGAACAGACCGATTAGTGCACCTGTGATCGCAAGCGGTACCGTCGTCATTATGATGAGCGGGTGTTTGAAGCTTTCAAATTGCGCCGCAAGTACCAGGTAGGCAATCACGAGTGCGAGCAGGAAGGTCAGGTAAATGGCGTTGCCGGTGTTTTTGAAGTCTCGAGACTCGCCGTCATAATTCAGCCGCGCTGCATCGGGGAGTTCCTCGGCAACGATCCTCTCAAGGTCGGCCAATGCCGCGCCGAGAGAATAGCCGGGGTTTATCGAGCCGCTTATACCAATCGAACGCATGCGATCAAAGCGGCGCAGGTCCACAGGTCCAGCGACTTCAGTTAGCGTCACGAGGTTGGAAAGCGGAATCAATCGTTGCGACGTCTCTGAGCGCACATAGATATTTTGCAGATCACTCGGCGTTTGACGATGCTCATCCGCGCCCTGCAGGATGACACGATACTCCTCGCCCTTGTCGATATACGTTGTGACAACGCGTGAACCCAGCATCGTCTCCAGCGTGCGACCTACATTTGCAAGCGAAACTCCAAGATCCGCGGCGCGATCTCGATCCACGGATACGTCGATTTTCGGCTTACGTTCGTTGTAGTTTGATTGCAGATTCGAAATACCGGGGTTTTTCTCTGCCTCCCGAATGACGATGTCTCGCCACCTGGCAATCTCGTCGTAATTCGTACCGCTCAGGACAATACTCAGCGGGCGTGTGCTTTGACCAAGACTCCAGGCGCCCGGCGCGAACGCATATGCCCGCACGCCTGGCAAGTCCTTCAATTGCCGGTTCCAGTTTTCGACAATTTCAGCGGCAGACCGCTCGCGTTTCGACCAGCCTTGCAAGGGCGCGAATACCATCGCCGTGTTGACGTCGGCGCCACCACCCCAGCTGCCGGATCGTGCGAGGACCCGAAGTACATCGCCTTTTTCCTTGTCCAGGAGTGCGATGTGTTCGACCTGTTCTACATAGCCGAGCATGTAATCCAGGCTTGCACCATCCGGCCCGGTCAGGTTGATCATGGCGAAGCCGCGGTCCTCGCGTGGCATGTACTCAACTGGCAGTTTATTCAGCAGCGTCAAGCTGGTGAGAAAAATCGCCAGGGCGGACAGGATGACCACAAAGGGCCGGCGGATTGTACGACGAAGCAAGGCCTCGTAAGCGTTCGATAGCCGCTGAAACAATCGATCGACAAAGCGCGTGAACTTGCCACGGTGCAGTCGATTATCGGCAAATAACTTCGTCGTCAGCATTGGCACGAGGGTCAATGCGATAAGGCTGGAGAAACATACAGCCGCAGCGAGCGATATACCGAATTCGCCGAATATCAGTCCAATATTGCCAGGCATGAACGAGATAGGCAGGATGACGGCCACGAGAACGAGCGTGGTTGCGATGACCGCGAATCCAATTTCGCGTGTGCCATTCGTGGCGGCAAGCAAGGTCGGTTCCTTGTTCTCGATTCGCCGTGCAATATTTTCAAGCACGATGATGGCGTCGTCGACGACCAGCCCGATGGCCAGTACGAAACCAAGCAAGGTAAGCGTGTTCAGGGAAAATCCCAGAGCATTCATTACAATGAACGCAGATATGATGGAGATCGGAATGCATATGACCGGGATGATCGTCGCGCGAATTGTGCCAATGAAGCCGTAGATGACAATCAACACAAGCAGCAGGGCAAGCCCGAGCGCCTTGGCGACTTCCTGGATTGACGCCTTGATAAACATGGCGTTGTCCAGATTGATGCTGACGTGAATATCACTCGGCAAAGTCGATTGCAGTTCCGCAACCCGTTTTGCAACGTCGGCATTGACCTGCAAAATATTCGCTTGAGCCTGCGGGACGATGCCGAGGCTCATGCCGGTCACGCCGTCTGTTCGAGAGAAACTGCGCACGTTCTCCGGCGCCAGTTCAATGTCGGCTACCTCGCCAAGGCGAATCAGGTATTCATCGGCGCCTACCGCCAGCACCAGCCTTTCGAAATCCGCGACCGTTTTGAACCCCGTGTCCGTTCGTAGCGTGAACTCCCGGGTGCTGGATTCGAGTCGTCCAGACGGTATTTGCACGTTTTCCCGCCGCAACGCGTCCTCGATATCGGTCACAGTCAGCCCACGCGCAGCCAGCCGCGTTGGATCCACCCAGATACGCATGGCGGGTCGTCTCGAACCGGTACCCCTAACCATCGCGACACCGTCGACAATAGAAAGCGCGTCCACAAGGTAGCGCTCGGCGAAATCGGAGACTTCCATCATCGAACGCGTATCGCTAGAGACATTGATCCACATCGTCGTCCCGGCGGAGCCGTCCTGTTTCGAAACGCTTGGTGGATCCGCTTCGTCGGGTAACATTCGAAGCGCACGGGAAACCCGGTCACGGACGTCATTCGCGACCGAGTCGATATCCCTGTCGCGGTTGAATTCCAGCGTGATCGACGAGCGCTCGTCAAAACTTCGGGAGGATATTTTCGTGATGCCTGAAATACCGGCAATCTGGTCTTCCAAAACCTGCGTTACACGCCGCTCCACGATATCGGAGGCGGCACCGCGGTAACTTGTGGTGATTGAAACTACCGGTCGCTGAATGTCCGGAAACTCACGAACGGACATGTTGCGTGCGGACATTAGTCCGACAATGACGAGGATTAGCGATATGACAGCCGCGAATACCGGCCGGCGAACCGAAATGTCAGAAATCAGCATTTGATTCAGTCCCGCTTGTCTGGCCAATGACCTCAACCCGGGAATCTTGCCTGACCTTACCCGTGCCTTCGGTCACGATCGATTCACCTGCGACAAGACCTTCACGAATAACAACGAATCCGGGAATCCTGCGACCGAGAATAACCGTGCGTTTCTCGACAACGTCATTGGCTACAACAAACACGTATTGAGTGGTGCCTTCCGGAACAATTGCCTGCTCCGGGACGACCAATACGTCGCCGCGATTGCGTTGCAAGTCGACCGTCATGAACATGCCGGGCTTCAATGCTCCATCAGCATTCGGAATGATGGCACGCACGAGTACGGCGCGCGAAACCGGATCCAGCCGCGTATCGATGCTTGCAACTCGTCCCTTGAATACGCGGTCCGGGAAAACAATGCTTCTGGCGAGAATCGACATACCTTCCTTTACGACTGTTACGAACATCTCCGGTACCGAGAAGTCGAGTTTGATCGACGTGACATCGTCGAGTGTCGTAATGATTGTCGATGAATCGACAAAACTTCCGGGACTTACGCGACGTAAGCCGATGCGGCCGGAGAAGGGCGCGCGGATGCGGGTATTCGCAAGACGGGCTTTCGCCGCCAGGACCAGCGCCTCGTTCACTTTTACGCTTGCCAGGAGCTGTTCGAGATTGGATGCCGAGATGGCCTGCGTATCGGATAAGGATTTGTTTCGCTTGTACAAACTCATGCTCTCCGATAATGCCGCTTCAGCCAGGGCCAGTCCCGCAACGATTTCGCTGGATTCCAGTTCGATAAGAAGTTGGCCGGCTTTGACTATCTGACCCTCCTTGAACGCCACTCGTTCCACGAGGCTTGTTACGCGAGATCGAATGTCGACCGATTCGTTGGCGTTGGCCGTGCCAAGTGCCTGGATTTCGTCAACGAGGGCTTGCATCTCAACGCGGGCTGTAACGACTTTGATAGCATCGCCACCGCGGCTGCCACGAACATTTGAGTCGGGCTCGTCGTCACAGGCGACGAAAATGAATAGCGACAGACAGGTCAAAAACAGGCGTGTTCTGGATTTCATTGATCGTGGATTCTTGTTCGTTGTACAGCGGTTGTTTTCAGCGAATCAGTGTAACGCGCGCGGAGTGTGTATTGGCATTAAAACAAGGCGTTACGAACGCATATTCCTTGTTGAATGTGTATGTTTAACATAATAATAGTGAATTGTCGTGAGCTGTGAGTCGGCTCACAGAGTCGGGCTGAATAACTGCATACAGTAAGGAGTCCAGCCAATTCAGGAGCCAGACCAATCAGCAAAGACCCGGCATTCGATGACTGCGTCGTCCTGTCGAAGGACGCCTTCGACCCGGATGCAGTATTCCTGGAGGATATCGTCGATGACGATGTTCTGCCGTACCTGAGTCTTGCTGTTGATGGGCTGACCACCTACGCGGACGGTAAAAAAGGCAAGCTCGAATTGCGCCCGGAAGACATTGCTGCGAACGAAGAGCTGTCACCGGATACCACAATGCCGGTCGTGGCTCTTGGCGCGGAGCAACTTGACGTCTATGGCTGGGAATCGTCACTCTGGCGAAAAATCAAAGGCTACATCGGACTCTAATTAAATGGGGTCGGATCCAATTTAGCTAAATTGGATCCGACCCCTTTTCTCTTCTAAGATGCGGCAATGATTTTCAAAGACAAGACCGTCATCATTACGGGTGGCTCCGAGGGAGTGGGTGCCGCGACAGCGCGCATGTTTGCTGCAGCCGGCGCGAATCTCTTGCTCGTGGCCCGCGGCAAGAAGAAACTCGAGGCAATCGCCGAAGAGCTGCGGGACAAGACGCGAGTCGAAATTTTTGCGATGGATGTCTCTGATGCAGAGGCTAGCGTGAATCTGTTCAAGAAAGCGGATTACGAATTTGGACGCGTCGACATACTGATCAACAACGCCGGTTACCACAAACGTGCGCCGTTCGATTTAGCAGCCATCGACGAACTCGCAACCACGATCGACGTTAATCTCAGAGCCCCGATAGTGCTCACGCGTCTGGCTATCCCGCACATCATGGAAGCCGGCGGTGGCGCAATTATCAACGTTGGGTCGTTGGCTGGTCGAACGATGGTGCCTGGCAGCACGGCGTATGCCGCGAGCAAGGCAGGGCTGCGCTCCCTGACGTATTCGCTGGCCGAGGAGCTGCGCGGCAGCAATATCAAAATTGGCATAGTGTCGCCAGGCCCGATCGATACAGGCTTCATCATGGATGACATCGATGCCGTAACCGACCTCGTGTTTTCACAGCCACTTTGCACGGCCGAAGATGTTGCACAGGTTGTTCTGGATCTTTGCGGCAATAATGTTCGTGAGCAATGCATGCACACATCCAGCCGTATTTTTACGACCGTGACTTATCTATTCCCCCGGCTCGGCAGAACGTTACGGCCGTTGTTTGAGAAGAAGGGCCGCCGCGTGAAAAAGCGTCTGATAGCAGAACGTAAGAAAGCGGAGCGCGAAAAAACCGCGAAGTAGGTTTCCTACTGCAGTGACGCGAATGCGTCGCGCGTGAGATTCTCTGAGCCGTCGGCAAGCACCCGAACATCGTCCTCGATACGTACGCCCCCAAAGGGCCGCAGCGCATCGACCGTATCCCAGTTGACATGACTTTCAGCCGGCGAGCCGCGCAGGTTCTCGAGCAGCAGATCGATCACGTATAAACCCGGCTCGATCGTGAGAACCATGTCTTCTTCCAGAACACGAGTCAGCCTCAGGAACGGATGGCCGCTCGGTGGATCTATGACCGTGCCGCTTTCGTTTTCCATGAAACCGCCGACGTCGTGCACCTGTACACCCAGTAAATGGCCCAGGCCGTGCGGAAAAAATGCCGAAGTCACGCCGGTCGCAAGCAAGGTGTCGGCATCGCCGCTTGCGAGTTCCACGTCGTTTAATACTTCGCTCAAGAGGCGATGCGTATCGACGTGCAAGTCGCGGTAATCGACCCCGGCTTTGACACGGTTGACGACCTCGAGCTGCATTGTTTCCATGCGCTCGATCAGGGCTCCGAAGCGTGCGTCGCCATTACTATAAGTCCGTGTGATATCGGAGGCATAGCCATGCACTTGCGCACCGGCGTCGATCAGGAACGACCGCAGGTCTGCGGGTGCTTCTCTATCGAGATCCGTGTAATGCAAAATCGCCCCGTGCTCATTTAACGCAATGATGTTCGAGTAAGGCAGTTCATTGTCCGTTTGGCTGACCGTCTCGCAATAAATCTGGTGAATCGCGAATTCAGACTTCCCGGCGCGAAAGGCCGTCTCTGCGGCCACATGACCAGCCACACCTCGACGCGCCGCCAGGCGCAGGCACTCAAGTTCGTAAGCAGTCTTTGTGCCGCGCGCATACTGCAAAATATTGAGTGTTGAGGTTGGGTTGACGCGGTCGATGCCGAATGCATGAGCCTCGTCATCGATTTCGCCGATCAATATACAGTTGTCTCGATCGACCGGAAGATGTTTGGCCACGTCGTCGATCGTATGCACGATCCGGACATCCATGTCGGCTGTCCAATAGCCGTCGGGCGCTCCTGGAACCGAGTGCCAGTAGTCGCGCGGCTGGTAGTAAATCAACACGGGTTTCTCGCCCGGTGTATAGACAATGTAGGACAGCGGCAGCGCAACGAGCGGTGCCCACGCCACGAAATGCGGATTTGCTACGAACGGATAGCTTCGATCATCCAGAAAAGCGACTTTCGCCTTGCCCGAAAATATCACGGCGTGGCCAGCCCCGGACTTTTCGAGGGCGTTGTCATGACGCGCCTTCAGGGTCTCAATATGTGCCGGATAAAGCGCGGCGAGATCAGGATTTCGGTCGGAATAGTCTGTGCTCATAGGGTGGCATGATACCGGTCGGCCGGCGCCGCGGCGAGTGTTGTACCTGTGTTTCAAATTCGCTCCAAACTAGGCATTATTGACGCCGTAGCCGATTGGGGGGACCAACGTGATCAAAAAGACAACATGGCTGGCAGGTGTTGTACTGCTGGCCTCAGGAGGGGCAGCAGTGGCCGAAAATATCCCTGGATACGACCGAGTGTCCGGACGAGCGCACGCATCCCGATCCGAGGTGATCGCCACGCACGGCATGGCAGCCACGAGCCAGCCGCTAGCGACGCAAATAGCCCTCGATATCCTCAAAGCGGGTGGCAGCGCTGTCGACGCGGCGATCGCCGCGAATGCTGCGTTAGGGCTTATGGAGCCGACCGGCAGCGGTATCGGCGGCGACCTGTTCGCAATTGTCTGGGATGCCAACAACAAAGAGCTGGTCGGGCTGAACGCATCCGGTCGTGCTCCTGCAATGATGACGCTCGACTATTTTCGTGAAAGAGGACTTACCTCTATTCCACCCTTCGGCCCTTTGCCTGTCAGCGTGCCGGGAACGGTTGATGGCTGGTTTGAGCTGCATGCGCGATACGGTCGCCTGCCCATGGAAGACCTGCTGGCGCCGGCAATCGCGTATGCGAGAGACGGGTTTCCGGTCTCTGAAGTGATCGCGCATTACTTCGATATCAATGCAAAACGTATCGGCGAATACCCTGGTTTCGCGGCAACCTACATGCCGCATGGCCATACGCCTCGAAAAGGCGAGCTGTTCAGGAATCCACGATTGGCAGACACACTGGAACAGATAGCGACGGATGGCCGCGATGCCTTCTACAAAGGCGACATCGCAAAACGCATCGATGCCTACATGACGGAAAACGGTGGTTTGTTACGCTACGAGGATCTCGCCGCGCACAGCTCCGAGTGGGTCACACCGGTCTCAACAAATTACCGTGGTTGGGACGTTTACGAATTGCCGCCGAACGGGCAGGGCATCGCAGCATTGCAGCTTCTGAATATACTGGAGGGTTATGACATTGCCGCGATGGGTTTCGACAGTGCCGAGTATGTGCACACTTTTGTCGAAGCGAAGAAACTGGCATTTGAAGATCGCGCCAAATATTACGTCGACATGGATTTTGTCGATGTGCCTGTCGAGACGCTTATATCGAAAGACTACGCCGATTCACGCCGGGAATTGATTTCGTCAACGAAGGCCGCGCAAAGTCTCGCGGCCGGCGATCTAAAACTCAGGCACGGCGATACAATCTATATGACTGTCGCCGATGGCGACGGCAACATGGTGTCGCTGATACAAAGCAATTACCGCGGCATGGGTTCCGGCATGACGCCCGGCGATCTCGGTTTCGTCTTGCAGGACCGCGCGGAGTTGTTCGCCCTGGATGAGAACCACGCCAATGTTCTCGAACCGGGCAAGCGGCCATTTCATACGATTATTCCCGCCTTCGTCATGAAGGACGGCAAGCCGCTGATGAGCTTCGGGCTCATGGGCGGTGCCATGCAGCCGCAGGGTCACGCACAAATCATCATTAACATGATCGACTTCGGTATGAACCTGCAGGAGGCGGGGGATGCCGCGCGCATTAACCACATCGGTTCGTCGCAGCCGACCGGCACGACGATGATCGACGGTGGTGTTGTGCATCTCGAAAAAGGATTTAGTCAGGAGACGCGCGACGCTCTTGAGAAATTAGGTCATACGATCGGCGACAGCAACGGCAGTTTCGGCGGTTATCAGGCAATTCTTTGGGACGAAGAGGCAGGCGTATATTACGGTGCTTCCGAAGTTCGCAAGGACGGACAAGCAGCAGGCTATTGATGAGTCGGGATATTTATCTCACCGGAATAACCACAACCGGTACACCGCATATTGGCAATTACGTCGGCGCTATTCGTCCCGGAATAGTCGCCAGCAAAGATCCGCAGAAGAAGAACTTCTACTTTCTCGCGGACTTTCACGCGTTAGCGAAAAACGAAGACCCGGACAAGATCAGCCAATCAACACTGGAAATTGCTGCAGCGTGGCTCGCGCTCGGGCTTGATACCGACAACGCAACCTTTTATCGGCAATCGGATATTCCGGAGATTCCCGAACTGACCTGGGTTTTGACCAGCATGACGGCGAAGGGCCTTATGAATCGTGCGCATTCCTACAAGGCGGCCGTGCAGGCCAATGTTGAGGGCGGCAACAAGGATCCGGACAAAGGCATCACGATGGCGCTGTACAGCTATCCGATCCTGATGTTCGCCGATATTCTGATGTTCAAGGCGACCAGGGTGCCGGTGGGCCGTGACCAGAAACAGCATGTGGAAATGGCGCGAGATGTCGCGCAACGCTTCAATCATCACTACGGTGACGTGCTCGTGCTACCCGAAGCTGTCATTGGTGACAGCACGGCCGTATTGGCGGGTCTCGACGGCCGTAAGATGTCCAAGAGCTACAACAATACGATTCCCCTGTTCGCCCCGGAAAAGCGTTTAAGAAAGCTCATCATGAAGATCAAGACGAACAGTCTTGAGCCGGGTGAGCCGAAAGAAATCGAAGGCAGCACCTTGTACGACATTTACAAGGCGTTCGCATCGGACGAGGAGGCTCGGGAGATCGAAAAATCTTATGCCGACGGCATCGCCTGGGGCGAGATGAAGCAGCTTCTGTTCGAGTACATTAACGAACACCTGAAGCCCGTGCGCGATGAATACGAGCGGCTCATCGCGAATCCCGCGATCGTCGAAGCCGAATTGCAAAAGGGCGCGGCCAGGGCACGTGAAATATCGGCGCCTTTTATGGCTGAAATTCGGGACGCGATCGGGATCCGGAAGCTCGGTTAGCGGCGACTATGTCAATCACCCGTAGTTTCGACGCAAGGGAAGTCGCTTGATTAATCCGAGTGAAGCACTTGAGCGATTGCGAAAGGGCAATGCTCGATTCGTAGCAAACGAATTGTCGCGCAGCGTCAGCAACCTTGAACGCGCACGTCTTGCTTCGGGTCAGAATCCGTTTGCCGTAATTCTAGGCTGTTCCGATTCGCGCGTACCAACAGAAACGGTATTTGATCAGGGCCTTGGCGATTTGTTCGTGATTCGTGTCGCCGGCAATATCGTCGCACCATCTCAAATCGGTAGTATCGAATTTGCAGCACAGAAGTTTGCCACTCGACTCGTTGTCGTACTCGGTCACACGCAATGCGGCGCGGTGGAGGCGACGATTGATGAGCTGCAGCGCCCGGCCGAAAAACAGTCACGCAACATCGCGGCGATTGTCAGCCGCATTCGACCATCCGTCATGGACTTGTTGGAGTGCGGTAAAGTGACGGATCGAGAAGACTTGATACGACAGGCCGTACGCGAGAATGTGCGCTACTCCACCAACGCACTACGCCACGGCTCCGACATAATTGAAGAGCTTATTAGCGAAGGCGAATTTCTGATTGTCGGTGCAGAATATTCACTGGCAACGGGTGTCGTCGAGTTCTTCGACGGCGCGCCCTGAAAGGGCGGGGTCGTTTGAGTAGTCTGAATACTGAGCGACTGAATCTCCGCTGGCTTACGCCTGGTGATGAGTCGATTTTGCTGGCGGTTTGGAATGACCCGGCATTCATACAGAACGTCGGTGATCGCGGAGTCCGCACGATGCAGGAAGCGAGCGAGGCGATGGAGAAAGGCCCGCTGAAACTGTACTCGGACCACGGCTATGGCCCCTATCGTGTGGCGCTGGCTGATAGCGACGAGGCGATCGGCATCTGTGGCTTGTTCAAGCGCGACAACCTCGATGACCCGGATATTGGATTCGCAATACTGCCAGATCACTGCGGCAAGGGTTATGCGTTTGAGGCAGCAGCTATCGTATCGACGCATGCACGCGAGGGACTTGGCCTCAAACGAATGACCGCGATCGTTTCGCAAAAGAACAATGCGTCAATCGGCTTGATAGAGAGGCTGGGCCTGACATTCGAGAGAATGTTGTTGATGCCGGGTGATGACGAGGAAATCCGCCTCTACGCAATCGACTGGGACAAGGCGGAATAATGGATTTCTTAAACAGCGATGGGGCTCGAACAGGACTGTACTTCGGCGCAACATCGGGCGTTATTACGACGCTGGGATTACTCACAGGCCTGTATGCGGGGACAGGAGCCGTAGGCGCTGTCCTCGGCGGAATTCTGATAATTGCCGTTGCAGACTCAATGTCGGACGCGCTCGGCATCCACCTTGCGGAGGAGGCCGATCCAAATACAACATCGGCGCATGTCTGGTCGGCAACCATTTCCACGTTCATCGCCAAGTTTGTGTTCGCCATTAGTTTTGCCGTCCCGTTGCTGTTATTGCCATTGCGCATGGCTGTTATTGCGTCGCTGGTATGGGGAATGAGCGTGATTACGGTGTTGAGTTATTTTCTGGCCAAATCGGCTCAGGAACGACCGTTGCCCATCATCCTCGAGCACCTCGGCATCGCAATGCTCGTTGTACTATTGTCACATCTGATCGGCGCCTGGGTAGGCGCGAATTTCGGTTAAATAAGGAGCCATTCATGGCACTGCTAATTGATCATCCCTGCGTGCAGCACAAGCTCGCGATTATGCGCGACGTCGACACGGGGCATAAACGCTTTCGCGAGCTTGCAACTGAAATTACGAAGTTCGTCTGCTACGAAGCACTCAAGAACGTGAAGACGAAGGAAGTGATCGTCCAGACACCCGTCGCCAAGGCAAGCTGTCAAAAAATCGATACAGATCTTGTCGTCGTACCGATTCTGCGTGCAGGTATCGGCATGCTTGAGGGTATTCTCGAACTCATTCCAACAGCGCGTGTTGGTTTCGTTGGTCTTTATCGCGATGAAGAGACCAAGCAACCCGTCACTTACTACGAGCGATTTCCGCCACAAATAAAGGGCGGTATGTGCATCATAATCGACCCGATGCTCGCGACTGGTGGTTCAACAGTTGCGGCTATTGATCACCTCAAAGACAGCGGCGCTGAAAATATCGTCGTTGTTTGTATCGTGACATGCCCGGAAGGTGTTGAGCTCGTGGAGGCTGCACATCCGGATGTGCGAATTTACGCAGCGGCAATCGACGACCATCTCAATGAAAAGAAGTATATAGTGCCAGGCTTAGGTGATGCGGGCGATCGCCTGTTTGGGACTACGCACTAGCTATTACTCCAACGCAGACGAAACGAGACAAGTCAATGAGCGACACAATTATTACCTCGACGCTTGACGGCAATGTGCTGGTTATCGAAACAAGCAGTGGCAAGAAGACCTACGACTCCAGGTTTTTGGTCGCGGCGTTGTTGATTTTCGTTGCGCGTGGCAGCGGGCAGATTGAGCCGGAAGAAACAGAAAAGATGCTCGACCTCATCCAGGCACATTTCAAATTACAGGGTGCCGAGTCGCTGGAGCTGCTCACGCGCGCAATGAGTGAAATGGCAGATAGTCCGGATCTGGTCGCTTCTCTGGCAAAACTCGGCAGCATGTTATCGGATAAGGAGAAAGAGGAGATCGCGTTGATGGCACTTAAGGTAATTGCTGCGGACGGCAAACGCGAATACTCCGAGATGGAACAATTCAATACAGCAGTGGAGGCGGCCGGAATCACGCCGGAAATCGTACACCGGGCTTTCGATCGCTATTTTTCCGAAACGATGCCAAGCGACTAGTCTTGCAGGCTACTATTCGAAATTTCCTCAAGATGGAATCCGCCGGCGGCATCTTACTCATGGCTGCGGCTTTTCTGGCGATGCTCATCGCAAATTCGCCGCTCAAGGTGTACTACGATTTGCTGCTCGATGTACCCGTCGAAGTTCGCGTTGGTGCATTGCAAATAGCGAAGCCACTGGTGCTTTGGGTGAACGATGGTCTGATGGCGGTGTTCTTTTTCCTCGTTGGCCTGGAACTCAAGCGGGAAGTCGTTGAAGGAGAGTTGTCAACGCTGTCGAACGTAATGCTCCCGGCTGTTGGTGCGCTGGGCGGCATTATCGTACCCGTCGCGATTTTTGTTTGGATTAACCAGGGCGATCCTGCAGGTATGCAGGGCTGGGCGATTCCGGCTGCCACCGACATCGCCTTCGCACTCGGAATCCTGATGTTACTGGGCAAGCGAGTGCCGGTATCGCTGAAGGTCTTTCTCGTGTCGCTGGCGATTTTCGATGACCTCGGCGCGATAGCGATCATCGCTTTGTTCTTTACGGTTGATTTGTCGTACATCTCACTCGGCGTTGCCGATGTTTGTCTTGTTGTGCTCGGAGTGTTTGCGTGGAAGCGCGTGAGTGTTCTAACGCCGTATATCCTCGTTGGCGTGATCATGTGGGTAGCGGTCCTGAAATCGGGCGTGCATGCGACACTCGCAGGTGTTGCGCTCGCGGCGTTTATTCCGATGCGCGATGCGAGAGACCCGAATCGCTCACCGCTGAAAGAACTCGAACACGACTTACACCATGTTATTGCATTCGGAGTGCTACCAATTTTCGCATTCGTAAATGCAGGTGTGTCATTTGCAGGCGTGGGCATCAGCGATTTACTGCACCCGGTGCCACTGGGTATTGCAGCCGGATTATTTGTCGGCAAGCAGGTGGGTGTATTTTCCTTCTGTGCGATAGCGATTAAGCTCGGGTTTGCACGACTGCCAGAGGGCACGAGCTGGGCCGCGTTGTACGGCGTATCGATCCTCGCTGGCGTGGGCTTTACGATGAGTCTGTTTATCGGCGGGCTCGCGTTCGAGAATGTGGAGATGGATCTGGACATGCTGTTTGACGAGCGCCTTGGCATTATTGTCGGCTCGCTGATGTCTGGAATCCTCGGCTATCTTGTTTTGCGCAAGGTGCTGCCCAGGGAAGTTCTGAACTAGTCCCGCAGCTGATAGGACTCTCTAAGTGATTCGAGCTCGCCCCAGCGCTCCACAGATTGTTCCAGCTTTTGTTCAGCGGCGGCGAGCTCTTGCAACCTGGTCTGCACAAGATCGTTTTCCTGCGAGTAGAAATCCTGCGATGAAACATCTTCCTGCAGGACCGCGATTGTCTCTTCCAGTGTTTCGATCGCGGCCGGCAGGTTGTCGAGTTCGCGTTGATCCTTGTAGCTAAGCTTGGTGGGGCTGCTTTTTCGTTTACGTTCCGCGGCGCGTTTCCGGCGTGCTTCCAGGAAGTCCGGATTATCGCGCTCGGTCAGCTCGTGGCCCTGTCGTAACCAGTCCTTGTAACCACCGACATACTCTTTGATTTTACCGTCTTCTTCGAAGACGACAGTGCTGGTCACAACATTATCGAGAAATTCGCGATCGTGGGTAACGACGATGAGCGTGCCCTTGTATTCACGAAGTTTTTGCTCGAGTACTTCGAGCGTCTCGATATCGAGGTCGTTCGTAGGCTCATCCAGAACGAGCAGGTTTGCCGGGTGCGTGAACAATTTCGCAAGAATGACGCGATTGCGCTCGCCACCCGACAGCGCCTTGACTGGCATCATCGCCCGTTTCGGCGAGAACAAAAATCCTTTTAGGTAGCCAACGATATGCCGTTCCTTACCGTTGAGCATGATGTAGGTGCGTCCTTCGCCAACGTTGTCAGCGACGGATTTTTCCAGGTCCAGCGTTTGCCGCAGCTGGTCAAAATAACCGATCGCCAAATTGGTGCCGTGCTTGATCGTGCCTGTCTGTGGCTCGATTTTCCCGAGCAGCAGTTGTAACAAGGTCGTCTTGCCGACGCCATTGTTTCCGATCAGGCCGATACGGTCACCGCGCATGATCTTGATCGAGAAGTTTTCGATCAGGGGTCGGTCGTAGCGATAACTGACATTGAGGGCGCGGATGACTTTGCGACCGGACGGTTCGGCTTCCTCAATGTGAATTCTTGCGGGCGCCTCACGCGCTATTCGCTGCGAGCGTTCTTCGCGCAGTTGGACGAGCGCACGAGAGCGGCCTTCGTTACGTGTTCGACGGGCCTTGATGCCCTGACGAACCCAAACTTCCTCCTTGCCGAGTTTCTTGTCAAATTTCGCGTTTGCGACATCTTCATCTTCGAGCGCTTTTGACTTACGTCGCAGGAAGTTCCCGTAGTCACCGGGCCAGCTCGTCAGCTGCCCGCGATCAATTTCCACAATTCGCGTCGCGATACGTTGCAGGAATACACGATCATGCGTAATAAAAAGAACGGCGCCGGGAAAATTGTAAATGCGATCTTCGAGCCAGCGAATTGTCGCAATGTCGAGATGGTTCGTAGGTTCGTCGAGCAACAACAGGTCCGGCTTCGAGACCAGTGCTTTCGCCAGCGCAACACGACGTCGCCAACCACCGGATAGCTCGTTCATTTTTTTCTCGGCGGGCAGGTTTAGTTCGGTGATGGTTGTTTCGACGCCTTGTTCAATGTTCCAACCGTCGCGTGCGTCGATGCGTGCATGCAGCGTCTCGAGGTCCCGTAGGCCATGCTTGCCGAGCTCCAGTTCTGATTGGCGTTTGTACTGCTCAATCAAGGCCTCAGTGTCGGCCAGCCCCGAGCGCACAACGTCGTGTACGAGCATGTCGAGCGCTTGCGGCAGCTCCTGAGCGAGCTGGCTGATCACGAGATTCGACGTTCTCGTGATGTCGCCCTTGTCGAATTCGGCTTCGCCATTGATCAGTTTCAGGGTCGTCGATTTGCCGGCGCCGTTGCGGCCGATCAGGCAGACACGCTCGCCCGGCTCAATGGAGAAATCGGCGTCGGTGAGGATTTTTAGCTCGCCGAAAGCCAGCGAGATCTGATCAAAACGGAGTAATGACATAGCCGGATAGGATACATTGTTATCGCTAGCGGGCGGTGCATAACGGGCTCCTCATCGTCATGGCTCGCTACGCTGCGGTGGGACGGCGCCTTCGGCACCTCGCCTGCGGCGCCTGTCGACCGGCTTCGCCGGCCTCGGTACACTTCCGATGAAGAGCCCGTTATGCACCACCTTCCAGCTTAATAGGACATATTCTTAGGAAAACGCCCATGAACGAAGATCGCTTAGTTCAGATCGAAACAAAGTTGGCGCACCAGGAGCAGATGCTCATGGAATTGGACGACGCGTTGACGACGCAACAGAGCACCATCATGACGCTGGGACGCATGTGTGCCTCAATGGCCGAGCGAATGCAGTCACTGAGTGGCGACGAAACAGCATCGCCGCGCGGGGACGAGCGTCCGCCACATTACTGAATAAAACCCTGGGTTCGGCTCAGCTGCGTTCAAGTATAGTGACCATCAAGCCCTTACGGAGGCAAGGCAATGTCATCGAATCTGATTTCGCTGAGTTTTAGGCTACTCCTTCTTATTCTGCTGCCCGTCGCAGCCCATCCCGCCGAGGTGTACGTTCCGGACGATCTGGAGGACTGGCGCGAGTGGGTGTTGCAGGACAAGGAGTACCGTGATTGCCCATTTTACTTCAATCGCGCCGCCACGGATCGCAATGAGTTCATCTGTGCCTGGCCCGGCACGCTGACTGTCTCTGTTGATCCGACCAGCGGCCGATTTTCACAGCGATGGACGATTTACGCCGAGGAGGCGTGGATACCGCTGCCGGGCAATGCGCAGTACTGGCCGGATCGGGTTACGGTAAATGGCGCTGCGGCTGTGGTCATCGAGCGCAACGGCATTCCCAGTGTCCGACTCGGACCCGGTGAGTGGAATTTAAGCGGCCGTTTCGAATGGGATGATCGCCCGGGTGTGCTGCCCATTCCAACACAAAGCGGGCTTGTCTCGCTGACGGTAAACGGCCAGCGAATCGGGCGGCCTGAAATTGATCGGAACGGCGTTTTTCTAGGTGAGCGTCAACGCGAAACGCAGGAGCGAGACGCCGTGTCGGTGCAGGTTTATCGATTGGTTTCCGACATGGTGCCAACGCGACTCGAAACGACACTGCAAATAGACGTCTCCGGCAGTGTTCGTGAAGAATTGTTCGGACCGATGCTTCCCGACGGCTTCGTACCCGTGAGAATCGCAAGCAGCTTACCTGCGAAACTGGAGTCCGACGGACAGTTGCGCGTGCAGGTCCGACCCGGTCGCTGGCAGCTTACGCTGACAGCGCGCGCGCCCGAGGTACTCAATTCCATCACTTTGCCGGACGCAGAAACAACGCTGCCGGACAGCGAAATCTGGAGTTATCGCGCCGACAACAAACTTCGTGTGACAGCCGCCGAAGGCCTGGAACCGGTCGATCCGGTTCGCGTTCAGGTGCCGGGACGGTGGCAGCAATTGCCGGCGTTTCGTATCA
>Ga0209988_10000230_pt1 | contig 32742 bp, 29 predicted proteins | sample N075metaG_FD_183115 | JGI IMG/M metagenome (GOLD analysis project Ga0209988, IMG submission 183115) | Deep subsurface microbial communities from Kermadec Trench to uncover new lineages of life (NeLLi) - N075 metaG (SPAdes) (version 2) | ecosystem: Environmental > Aquatic > Marine > Ocean trench... | reverse complement strand
CTCGCCGAGGATTCCCGTTTCCTACAGAATGCGGACCGCATGCGACACGTGGGCGAGCTCGCTTCGATCCTGGGCGAGCGCTTCAAGACGCGACCGACGGCCGAGTGGCTCGGGCTCCTCGAGGAGGGGGGGGTGCCGGCGGGGCCGGTCGCGAGCATCGGGGAGATGCTCGAGCTCCCCCAGACGCTCGCCCGCGACATGGTCGTAGAGGTGCAGCATTCGAAGCTCGGGCCGGTCCGAACAGTCGGCTTTCCCGTGAAGTTCTCGGAAACACCGATCTCCATCGAGCGAGGCGCTCCGCTTCTGGGCGAGCACACGCGGGAGGTGTTGGCGGAACTGGGTTACACGGACGAGGAGATAGAAGAGCTCATAGGAAGCGGTGCGGCTGGGGCGTGACGGCCGCTGGTCGGTTGGCGGCGTCTAGAGGTCCAACTCCGCTCGCATCCGCTTCTCTCGCCGACTGAGTGCTACCGCGATGAGGAAGGCCCAGAGCGCATAGCCCCCACCGACCCAATAGAGAGCCTCGGTGCCCATCCACCGGTACCACATGAAGGGCCACAGGGACGCCATCAGCGTATTTACGATGGATTCGATCGCGAAGGTGAACAACTCACTGACGAGGAAGCCCGTGACGCTCGCGGCGTTTTGGATGGAGCTCGTGAGACTCCTGATCTCGAGGGAGATGAAGGTTCCGACAGCGAGAAGAGCGTAGTATCCCCCTCCGTGCTTTCGCCAGAGCTTTCCCACGGCACCGCCGCCGCCGTCGTCGACCCTTTTCGCCATCACCGCTCCGCCTCAGGCCACCCAGACTGTCTTCACGTTTACGAACTCCCTGATTCCGAAGGGTGAGAGCTCACGCCCGTAGCCGCTCTGCTTGATCCCGCCGAAGGGGAGTCGCGGGTCCGACCTGGGGTACGAGTTCACGAAGCACGCGCCCGCGTCCAGCAACTCCGCGGCAATCTGCTGGCCACGTTCTACGTCTCGGGTATAAACGGACGCGCTCAGGCCGTAGATGGTGTCGTTCGCAACCCGAAGGGCTTCCGTCTCGTCGGAGACCGGAATGATCGAGGCCACGGGTCCGAACAGCTCTTCTTCGTAGGCCGGCATCCCGGGACCGACGTCGGCGAGAAGCGTGGCCGGATAGAAGTAGCCCGGTGGATCAGGCAGCTCCCCACCCAGAAGAACACGAGCCCCGTTCGCCACGCTCTCGCTCACCTGCCGGTGGAGGTTGTCTCTGAGGTCGGCCCTTGCGAGGGGACCCACCGTCGTATTTGAATCCGTGGGGTCTCCCACGACGGCTTGGGACATCCGCTCCACCAGCCTGGCCTCGAACTCATCTCGAACCTCGTCCACCACGATGAGCCTCTTGGCGGCGATGCAGCTTTGGCCTGCGTTGAGGAGCCGGCTGGTGGTGCACGCGGCGGCCGCTGCCGCCAGATCGGCGTCGGCAAGGATCACGGCGGGATCGCTTCCGCCCAACTCGAGCACCGTCTTCTTTATGCTCGCACCGGCGGCGGAGGCCACCGCCTCTCCGGCCCGGTTGCTTCCGGTCAGCGTAACCGCCTTGATGCGAGGGTCACGAATGACAGCGTCCACAGCCGGCACGTCCACTACCAACGTGCGGAAGACGTTGTCGGGATAGCCTGCTGCACTGAACAGCTCTTCGAGTGCCAACGCGCAGCCGGTGACGTTGGGTGCGTGTTTTAGGATGCCGGTATTTCCGGCTGTAAGCGTCGGGGCCGCAAAGCGCATGACCTGCCAAAACGGAAAATTCCAAGGCATGATGGCGAGCACCACACCCAGGGGTTGATAGGTCACGAAGCTTCGTGAGGCGTCGGACTCGATTTCGATGTCGGCCAGGAAATCGGCTGCGTTTTCAGCGTAGTAATCGCAGACCGAAGCACACTTCTGCACCTCGCTCACGGCCTGGGCCAGGGGCTTGCCCATTTCCCGGGTCATCAACTCGGCGTACTCCGTTTCGCGCTCACGCAGTTTCGCGCCGAGGGCTCGGAGGTGTTCCGCTCGATCGCCTAGCTCGACCCGGCGCCATTCATCGAACGCCGCGTCGGTGTCGCGAAGAACGTCTTCGATCTGTGAGGCGGACAGCTCCGGGTACTCTGCCAGGGTCTCTTCGGTGGCCGGGTTTATGGTGGTGATGGTCATGTTGTTCGTTTCCTCGACTGAATGTGGCGCCTGGACCCTGGAGGATGAGGTCGGGAGGTACGGATGGCCAGGGGCCCCGCCGTACGACAGGTGCAACATTCAGATGGAAATCTGGCTGGACTGAATCCGACCACTCCTGAAACTGATTTACGCCCAACTTCGTAGGGGGATATGTTGGATAGATGCTTCGATGACTGAATGCGAATGAAGGGAAGTGAAGAATGTATATAGCCATATCGACAAGAGACGTTTTGGGCGGCTTGGTCCTCCTTGTGACCGGGCTCCTGTATTTGCTGTAGGCTCCGAGGTTTCACGCCCGCCTGTGTTACAGATCCTGGGGTAGGATCTGCGGATTCGGCTCGACGCTTGCCCACCCTCGCCGTCAGCCGTATCCTCATTAACGCACAATTTTGGTAGTACCCCAAACCGCTCCGCCTCAAGTGGTGACGAATAAGGACGGAGCGACATGGCCGGCCCGGTCATCAACCCCGATGGCACACCGCCCGAGGCATCGGCTTCTTCGACGGCATCCGCGTTTTCTCCGTGCCAGCGTCTCTGGGCTCGGTATCACAGCGGCCCCGAAAGCGACAAAGTCGCGATTCTCGAGGAGTTGATTCAGCACGGGTGCCTGGAGCGGACGCGTCGAAGCATCGCGGGACCCGAAATACCGGTCACCTAGCCACGCTCCTCTAGTTTCCGAGGATCTCTCGCAGTGCCGCGAGCAGGTAGTGCACGTTACGCTCGCTACAGCTGTACCCCATCAATCCGATCCGCCACGCCTTCCCCTTGAGGGGCCCGAATCCACCTGCGATCTCGATGCCGAAGTCCCGGAGCAGGCGTCCTCGAGTCGTCGCGTCGTCGACACCGTCGGGGATCATCACGCAGGTGAGCATGGGCAGGCGGTTCGCTGGATCGCCGAATAGCTCCAGCCCCAGGTCGGTGAGCCCGGCCTTCAAGAGGTCTCCGCACTTCTGATGGCGGGCGAACCGCTCCTCCAACCCTTCTTCCTGGATCAGACGAAGGGCCTCGTGGAGGGCGTAAAGGAGCGATCCCGGAGAGGTGTGATGGTAGGCGCGGTCCGAGAGCCAGTACTTCCCGATCAGTGTGAGGTCGAGATACCAGGTGTCGACGGGTCGGCTGCGAGCGTCGATCACGCCCAACGCGCGATCATTGAGCGTAATGCAGGCGATTCCTGCCGGCCCCCCGATGCATTTTTGCCCGGCCCCGTAGCATATGTCGATCAGGGACTCGTCTACCGGAACGTGGGCACCGCCGAGCGAGCAGACCGCATCGACGAGGAAAATTTTGTTCCGCTCCCGGACGACCTTCCCGATATCCTTCAGCGGTTGCGCGACCCCCGAGGAGGTCTCGCCGTGCACGATGGCCACCATTTTGGCGTTGGGATGCGTGTCGAGAGCGGTGGCGATCTGATCGGTGCTCACCACCTGGCCAAAGTCGACCTCCACTCGAACGGCGGTGCCGCCGTGCCGTTCGACGATTTCGGCCAGCCGTTGGCCGAAGAAGCCGTGGATCCCCACGACCACCTCGTCACCGGGCTCGACGATGTTGCAGACAGCCGCCTCCATCCCACACATCCCCGTACCGGGAAGCGCGATGGACAGCTCGTTGTCGGTCTGAAAGAGATGGCGCAGGAGCACCATCGTATGGTCCATGATCGCCAGGTAGTCCGGATCCAGGTAGCCCAAGATCGGACTGGCCATGGCACGGAATACACGCGGATGCAGGTTGCTTGGACCCGGCCCGAGCAAGACGCGCGGATCGTGCCCTAATTCGAGGGTGGATGGGTCGGTTTTGGGTGTCATGGCTAAGATTGTCGCGGAGGCCGAGTCCACCGTCAATCGGCCGGCTCACCCCCGTCACTCGGGGGCTCGCGGGCTCTACTCCGGGGCCAACGCTCCGTCGAACCCGTCGGTTGTGATCTTGGAGCGGTGCCTCGCCTTCCGTAAATTGCGGCGACGCTACCCACACTCGAACATACAGGGTGCCACGTGAGTCATTGGACGCGAAGGCCGTCGGTGGTTGTGAACGTCGACGGGGTCGAGATCGGCGGGGAAAATCCGATCGTCGTCCAGTCGATGACGAACACCGATACCTCGGACGTGGACGCCACCGTCGCCCAGACGATTGCGTTGACTCAGGCGGGAAGTGAGTTGGTCCGTGTCACGGTCAACGACGACGCCGCGGCCAAGGCCGTGCCGGAAATCGTGGCACGGCTCTCGGATGAGGGTGCCGCCGTGCCCATCATCGGTGATTTTCACTACAACGGGCATCTTCTTCTCACGAAGTACCCCGCGTGCGCCGAGGCGTTGGCGAAGTACCGAATCAACCCGGGAAATGTCGGAACCAAACACCGGGACTCGAACTTCCAGAAGATCGTGGAGGTGGCCATCGAGTACGCCACGCCCGTGAGGATCGGGGTCAACTGGGGCTCGCTCGATCAACGTCTCCTGACTGAAATGATGGACGCGAACGCCCAGAGATCCGATCCCGAGGATGCGCGCGTGGTCCTGTTGGATGCGATGGTGGAAAGTGCGACCCGGTCGGCGCTTCTGGCTGAGGAAACCGGACTTGCGCACGACATGATTGTAATCAGCGCCAAGGTCTCCGAGGTGCCGGATCTCGTCGAGGTCTACCGGATGCTTGCTGATCGGTGCGAATACCCGCTCCACCTGGGGCTGACCGAGGCGGGTATGGGCGCAAAGGGGATTGTCGCGAGCACGGCCGGAATCACCCCGCTTCTCATGGACGGGATCGGAGACACGATTCGTGTCTCGCTCACCCCGGAGCCGGGCGGGGACCGTACGGAAGAGGTTCGGATAGCGCGGCAAATCCTCCAGTCTCTCAAACTCCGCAGTTTCGAGCCGCAGGTCACGGCCTGCCCGGGGTGCGGTCGTACGACCAGCAGCCTGTTTCAGGAAATGGCTCAGGATATCGAAGCCTACATCCGTGAAAAAATGCCGGCGTGGCGTCGTGAATTTCCTGGCGTAGAAGATCTGACGGTGGCGGTAATGGGATGTATCGTGAACGGCCCGGGGGAGTCGAAACACGCCGACCTGGGGATCTCATTACCCGGTACGGCCGAAGATCCAAAGGCTCCGGTGTACGTCGATGGAGCGCACCATTCGACACTCCAGGGGGAGCACATCGTGGACGAGTTCAAGGGGATTCTCGTGGAATACATTCGGGCCCGGTATGGTTGATAAATAACATCAACAAATACCACTAACATATTTAACGACATGACAATACGGGTACGTTTCGCCCCCTCTCCTACAGGGTACCTTCACGTCGGAGGCGCCCGCACCGCGCTCTTCAACTGGTTGTTCGCCAGGCACCATGGGGGCGTATTCGTGCTCCGCATCGAGGATACGGACCGCGACCGCTCCAAGCCCGAGCATACCGAGGCCATCCTGCGAGCTCTGCGGTGGTTGGGTCTCGATTGGGACGAGGGTCCCGTGTTCCAGAGCGATGGGGTGGACCGGCACCGGGCCGACGTACAGAGGTTGCTGGAGGCCGGCCTTGCCTACCGCGATTTCACCACTGCGGAGGAGTTGGCGAAGGCAAGGGAATCGGTAAAAGGCGAAGCGGCCGATCGCCGTATTCCAAGGCGCCGGGCGGAGGCCCTACCGGCTGGCGAGGCCGAGGAGCGAGCCGAGAGCGGCGAGCGGCATGCCGTTCGGTTTCTGATTCCTGAGGGAGAGACCGTTTGGGAGGACATGGTCCACGAGGAGATGCGATTTCAAAACGTGGACATCGACGATCTCGTGATCCTCCGCAGTGACGCCAGACCCACCTACAATCTTGCGGTCGCATCCGATGACGCGGACCAAGGCATCACTCACGTGATTCGAGGAGACGATCACCTCTCGAACACCCCCAAACAGGTGCTTCTGTATGAGGCGCTTGGGCACCCGGTGCCGACCTTCGGCCACCTGCCGATGATCCTGGGGTCGGACGGGAAAAGGCTGTCCAAGCGTCACGGAGCCACCGCGGTGGCGGAATATGAAAGCCAGGGCTTACTCCCTGAGGCCATGGTCAATTTCCTGGCTTTGCTGGGTTGGAGTCCAGGAGACGATCAGGAGGTGATGAGCGTGCAGGAGCTCGTCCAGCGTTTCAGCATGGAGCGGGTTCTCAAAAAGAGCTCGGTCTTCGATCTCAAGAAGTTGGGTTGGTTGTCCGGGCAGCACTTCAACGCCAGTCCGGCCGACGCATTGGAGCCTGGTCTCACGGAGGGGCTCGAGGCCGCTGGCCTCGCGACGCGAGGGGATTTGGAGACGCGCAGGGAGTGGTACCTGAGCCTGATCGATCTACTGAAGACCAGGGCTCGGAGGATGACCGACCTCGTCGACCTGGCCGGCCCCTTCTTCGTGAAGGAGCTGGAATTCGATCCCGACGCGGTGGCGAAACATTGGCTGAAGGCGCCCGCGGAGGTCCGCGAACAGCTCGTGGCGCTCCGGACGTCGCTCGAGGGCGCTACATGGGAGCCGGAATCGCTGGAAGTGGTGATTCGCGGGTACGCTGATGAGATGTCAGTGGGGGCCGGTAAGGTCATTCACCCCCTACGGGTCGCGGTGACCGGGCGCGATGCGAGTCCGGGGATTTTCGAGGTGCTCGCTTTTCTCGGGAGGGTCACGGTGCTGGCTCGACTCGATGACGCGATCGCACGGCTGGAGAGCCCGTGAAGCATTTTTCGGGGCCGACATCTTCCGCGGTTTCTTGACGGGGTGGAGCACCGCGCATTAGGATAGCTCCCTTTCCCGAAACAACGCTCTTTCAATGTCGGGAACAGGTGTTTATTTTGTACCTAGGCAGATCTTTTTTTCACGCCGGAACAGGGCGCACCGTGGGAGTCTCGGATGGAGCAAAGCATCACCGAAATCGAGAGGAAAATCCTCGACTTCATGGTGCATTACCTTCGGAGCAATACCTACCAACCCTCGATTCGTGAAATCGGCGAGCGGTTTGGTATCAAGAGCACGAAGACGGTCTCCGAGCACCTGCAAGCGCTAGCCGACAAGGGTTTCCTCGAACGCGATCCCTCCCGTTCCAGAGGGGTCAAGATTCTCGGGGTCGACCTCAGCGCCCAGACCGTGTCCGTACCTTGCTACCATGAGCTTCCCCAGGGTCGTGGTGGCCTGAGAATCGAGCAGGCCGAGATGCATCTGACGCTCGACCGGCGGCTCGCTGGATCGAAAGGATCGTTTTTCGTGCGCGCCAAGGGGCAAGAGCTGGCGTCTCTCGACATCAGCGAGGGCGACTATCTGCTGGTCGAACCGGCCGCGGTCGGTGAGTTGGTCGAGGGGTCGATCGTGGTGGCGCGCGTCGACGGTGGCCCGTCGTTTTATCGATTTTCGAAGAATGGAAAAGGCGTCTTCCTGACGTCGCCCGAAGGCGACGGCTCCCCGAAGGCTATCGAGGATCCCGAAAAACTTCATTTGATCGGGCGGGTGGTCGCCCTGTACCGCCGGTTGGACGGCGCTTCGATTCTGGTCAGCGCCACCGCCCACTGAATTGATGTGCGAAGTGGGATTCGCACCACACTGACCTCACCACCCTCTTTTTCCTGGGGGGCGCTTCCTGCCTGAAACCGCGTCACCGAGGGACGTCCATTGGATGACCCGCGCCTTGGAGTTGGCCGAATTGGCCGCCTCCAAAGGGGAGGTCCCGGTCGGCGCGGTACTCACCAAGGACCAAGTGATCGTGGCGGAGGGGCATAACCTCACGGTCACCTCCCAGGATCCGACTGCGCACGCCGAAGTAGTGGTGATACGGGAAGCCGCTCAGAAGTTGGGCGACTGGCGACTCACCGAATGCACCCTCTACGTGACGCTGGAGCCTTGTGCGATGTGCGCGGGTGCGTTGGTTTTATCTCGAGTCAGGCGGCTCGTCTTCGGGGCGTCAGACCCCAAAGCTGGCATGGTTGAGAGTCTGGGCAACCTGGTTCAAGACGAACGGCTGAACCATTGGATCGAGGTGACAGGTGGAACGCTCGCCGATTCGTCGGGTGATCTTCTCAAAGACTTCTTCCGGGCGCGCCGTGGATCGTAGGCTCCTTTTCTTGGTTGGCGTATGGGCTGCGGCTTGCCAGACCGTGGGCGCTCCACTCACGCCCATCTCAGTGACCACCGTTGCCGTGCCGGTTGATGAAGCGGTGGCAACCGTCGGGCCGACCGTGCCCAGCTCCAGCTCCCCAACGTTTCCTCGCGTCGCGGAGACCCGCGGTCTCTGGGTCGTCCGCTCCACGTTGGTCCATCCGGACTCCGTGCGGGCCATGGTTGAAAGGGCGGCGGGCGCGGGCTTCAATACCCTACTGGTCCAGGTCCGGGGAAGGGGGGACGCCTACTATTCGGGTGGGATCGAACCGCGGGCCGACGCGATCCAGCACCAGCCGGAATTCGATCCGCTCGCCCTGACCGTCAGGGAGGCCCACGCGCGAGGTATCGAGGTCCACGCCTGGATCAACGTGCACCTGATTTCGAGTGCATCCGTGATTTCTCGAGCGCCCACACATCTGGTGAACGCCCGTCCGGGACTCTTGGCTGTCCCCCGGGAGCTCGCCATAGAGCTGCACGGGGTCGATCCTGCGTCCGCTCGCTACTTCGAGCGGCTCGTGGTGCACGCGCTGACCCACCCCGAGGGTGTCGAGGGGCTCTACACGAGCCCGTCGTCCCCGGAGGTGAAGCAGCGAGTGTACGCGGTCGCCATGGACCTCGTGGAGCGATACGAGATCGACGGCATCCACCTGGACTATATTCGCTATCCGAGTGGAGACTTCGACTACTCACGGGGTGCCCTCGAGCGATTTCGGCGTTGGATCGACGGACGGATTACCGATGACCAGCGAGCTGAATTCGTTTCCGCTTCTGAGCGGAATCCGCTGGCGTTCGTAGAGGCGTTCCCTGAGCCATGGGCCGAGTTCCGGAGAGGTCAAATCACGGATCTGGTCGAGAGGATCTATGTGGGTGTGAAGCGTAGGCGCCCGGAGGTGCTCGTCTCGGCTGCGGTGTTTCCGGATGCGCGGGAATCTTTCTTGCACCGGTATCAGGATTGGGAGGGGTGGCTTCGCAGGGGGATCATCGATGTGGTGGCGCCGATGGCCTACAACCCGGACGACGGCTTGTTCGAGGCAGCCATCTCCCACGCGGCGGAGGTCGTCGGACCCGAACGGGTATGGGCCGGCGTGGGAGCGTATCTGAACACGTACGAGGGCACGCTCAGCAAGATCGACATCACCCAGCGTATTGGGGTGCGTGGCTTCCTGCTCTTTTCCTACGATTGGTCTGTGGCCTACGGACCGGCCGCGGGCGGGCAGCCGTTCCTCGAACGGGTGGGCCGTGGGGCTCCGTCGGTGAATCGTTGAGGGGCCGGGGGTCCCGAGGGCTACGCCTCCGACACATCCGGTAACGGAGTACCAAACAACCTCAGGCCTCCGGCAAGTATCGCGACGGAGCCGAGGAGAGCCATCCAGACCGGCAATCCGAAGGCGGTGGCGAGGTCGCCCGCAACCATCGCGAGGAGCGCGACCGCCAACGCATAGGGTAATTGCGTTCTCACGTGGTCGAGGTGATCGCACGCCGCTGCGGTCGAGCTGAGGACGGTCGTATCCGAGATGGGCGAGCAGTGGTCTCCGAATATGGCACCCGCCAGGACCGAGCTGATGGCCCCCAACAGGATGGAATATTCTCCGGCGACTCCGAAGCCCTCCGCGCCTCCCAGGGTCACCGTCAGCGGGATCACCAGAGGAAGCATGATGGCCATGGTCGCCCACGAGGTACCGGTCGCGAAGGCCATGGCGGCTGAAGTCACGAACACCAACACGGGGATGACCTGGAGCGGCAGCGCGTCGCTCAGGATCTGAGCGAGGTACTGGGCGGTGCCCAGATCCTCGGTTACTTGGCCGAGAGACCACGCCAGCGTCAGGATGACCATCGCCAAAAACATGGCCTTCATACCGCCAAGCCAAGCCTCCAGCGATTCCTGCATGGTCAAGATCCGCTGCACGACCGAAAGCCCGATTCCCACGATGCATCCCGCTGCGGATCCCCAAAGAAGCGGGGCAAAGGGGTCCGCCGCGCCGAAGATGTCCATCAAGGACGCCTCCGCACCGGCCGAAGCCAGTCCAGACGTATAAAGGCCCCCGAGGACAACGAGGATGACCGTGATGATGGGAAGCGCCGCGTTGTACCACCGAGGCACCACCCCTTCCGGGGGCGTCAGATGGGCCTCCGCGGTGGCCACCGCGAGCTGCGCCTCGGCGCCATGAACGCCGTGGCCGGCAGCTGCTCGCCGCTCGGCTTTGGCCATCGGCCCGAAGTCCCGGTTCATGACGGAGGTAAGGAACACGAAAGCAAGGGCCAGAAGTGGATAGAACAGGTAGGGAATCGTGCTGAGGAAGACGGCGAACGGACTGATCGAGGTGAGCGTCGCGGCGAGCGCTGGATCGGTGCCGGGTTGCTGGGCCGCGATGCTCATGCCGTCCGCGATCAACGAAATCTCGTAACCGACCCACGTTGAGATCGGGACCATAGCGGCGACGGGAGCGGCGGTGGAGTCGACGATATACGCGAGTTTTTCGCGGGAGATCTTGAGGCGATCCGTGATCGGCCGCATCGTGTTCCCGACGATCAATGTGTTGGCGTAGTCGTCGAAAAAGATGGCCAGACCGGCGATCCACGTGGCGATCTTACCACGCCGGCGCGTGCTGGCGTAGGGGCTTACGGCATCGACGATCCCCTGTGTTCCGCCGTTTCTCGAGACGATCCCGACCAGGCCTCCCAGCAAAAGGGAGAACACGAGGATCTGCGTGTGGCCTCCCTCCATGTCACCGATCGCGGGCACGGCGTAGAGGTCGATCGTGCGCCACGCGGCTGAGAGAGGGTTATACCCCGCCACCGCGAGCGCACCCAACCACACGCCGGCTAGAAGTGCGGTGATCACCTCCTTGAAGAGCAACGCGAGAAGTATCGCCACCACAGGGGGAGCGAGGGAGAACCAACCTGGCGCGAAGGGGCGGGACACCTCTTCGCTCACCTGCCCGAATCGGACCGTGAGCGGGAGGCTGCTTCGGCCGGACACGACCAGGTTTCCCACCGTGATCGTCGCGCCTGCGTCGACGGAGCCCGATCCCAAGACCGTTCCCTGGGCGTCCCTCACCTCGTATTCGACTGCGGAGGCCGTAGCTCCCTGGAGCTCGAGCGAGAAAGGCACTCCTCCCAGAAACACCTTGGGAGCATTGACGACCTGAGGGAGGTCGGAGCTCTCCTGAGCCGCAACGCCGAAGGGGCCCGCCACCCCCGAGGGACAAAGCGTCGAGAACCCCACCAGAAGCCCCAAGACCACAGTCCTCATGCACCTCGAGACGCTCACGGCGCCCAAGAGAGGAGCGAGCTCGGAGCTGAGAAGCATAGAAGACCTTTTAGGTGTACCGGATACGGGATCAATCGGCGTTCATGATGTCGGGGCGGGATGTCCTTGTAAAGCGTGCGTGCCTTGTCTACCTTCCGGCGCCTTCGTTAGGTGGGCTGCACCCCATCCGCCGAAGCCAATTTGGCTCAGCCCGGGGTTAGCGCACCACGGAATCGGGCCTTTGCCAGGAGCTCCTCTCTGCACGTCTCGATCATGGACGAACAGGCGGTGCATCGCGCCGTCGCGCGGATGGCTCGTGAGCTCGTGGAGCAAAACGAAGGACCCGAGAATTTGGCCCTTCTGGGTATTCACCGGCGCGGCGTCCAGATCGCCGACCTCATCCGCTCCGAGATCGAACGCGCGGAAGACGTGACCGTCCCGAGCGGTTCGCTGGATATCACCCTGTATCGCGACGATCTCATGGCCATCGGGCCACGTCCAGTGATCGGTGCGACGGTCCTTCCCGAGGGGGGGGTGGACGAGACGGCGGTGGTCATCGTGGATGACGTACTCTTCACCGGACGAACCGTCCGCGCAGCCTTGAACGAACTCATGGACTGGGGCCGGCCGTCGCGGGTTTCGCTCTGCGTCTTGGTGGATCGGGGCGGGCGAGAGTTTCCGATCCAACCCAACGTCGTGGGAAGGGTCATCACGGTTCTGCCCCATCAGGCCGTTGAGGTGTCCGTCGCAGATCTCGATGGCCGTTGGGGGGTCGACATCGTCCCATTTTCGTCGGAGGCGGAGGCTTGAAACAGCCTAACGCCTCTCTCGGCAAGGACTTGGTGGGACTGGAAACGCTTTCCGCCGAACAAATTCTCACCGTTCTGAACACGGCGGAGCCCTTCAAGGAAATCTCCGAGCGCCGAATCAAGAAGGTGCCGGTCCTCCGGGGAAAAACGATCGTCAACCTCTTCTTCGAGGCCTCCACACGCACCCTGGTATCGTTCGAATTCGCCGAGAAGCGGCTGAGTGCCGACACGGTGAACATTTCCTCGAGCGGATCGTCCGTGGCCAAGGGGGAGACGCTGGTCGATACGGCCCGAAACCTCGAAGCGATGCGGATCGACATGGTGGTCGTACGCCACGGCTCTTCCGGGGCCGCGAAGTTCCTCGCCGAGCGCATTCCCTCGAACGTGATCAATGCGGGGGACGGCAGTCACGAGCACCCGACGCAGGCGCTTCTCGACATGCTCACCATCCGGGATCACTTCGGCAAAATCGAAGGACTCAAGGTGTGCCTGGTCGGCGACATCCTCCACTCTCGGGTGGCTCGCTCGAATATTTTTGGACTCCTCACCCTGGGAGCCGAGGTGGCGGTATGCGGGCCGAAGACGCTGCTGCCGCTGGGGATCGCCGAGCTCGGAGTCACGGTGTTCTCGCGGATCGAAGAGGCGGTCCAGTGGGCCGATGTTCTCAACGTCCTGCGGCTTCAGTTGGAGCGGATGGAGGCAGGCTACCTCCCCAGCTTGCGCGAGTACAACCAAGTGTGGGGCGTCTCTCAGGCAAGGCTCGACCAGGCGCCCAAGGACTTGTTGATCCTCCATCCTGGTCCCATGAACCGTGGAGTCGAAATCGATAGCGACGTGGCCGATGGCCCCCACGCCATGATTCTCCAGCAGGTGACGAACGGCGTGGCGGTCCGGATGGCGGTGCTGTATCTGCTCTCGGGCGGTGCACCCGACACGGCCGAAGCGGCTAAGGAAGGAGCAGAAGTTTGAGCCGCCCGTTGCTGATCCGGGGGGGACGGGTCGTCGACCCGAGCCAATCCGTCGACGACCTTCGCGATGTACTTGTTGTAGATGGCGTCGTCGCCCAGATCGGCAACGGGATCGATCCGCCCGAGGGCGCTCGGGAGATCGACGCGCGTGGACTCGTGGTGACGCCGGGTCTGATCGACGTCCACGTCCATCTCCGTGAGCCTGGAGGGGAGCACAGGGAGACGATCGCAACCGGCGCAAAGGCGGCGGCGGCCGGGGGATTCACAGCGGTGTGCGCCATGCCGAATACGGATCCGGTCGTGGACGACCCGGCGGGTGTGGGGTTCGTGATCGCTCAGGGTGCGGCTGCGGGGGCAGCGCGCGTATACCCATTGGGCGCCATCTCCGTGGGGCAGGAGGGCAAACAGCTTGCAGCCATCGGTGAGATGTTCGAGGCCGGTGCGGTGGGCATTACCGACGACGGGAACCCAGTCATGGACTCGGGGCTCATGCGCAGAGCTTTGGATTACGCCCAGGCGTTCGGCATTCCGGTCGCCGACCATCCCGAGGATCTCGGACTTTCGGGTGCGGGTGTCATGAATGAAGGGGTGGTGGCCACGAGGCTCGGTCTCCACGGGAAGCCGAATGCCTCGGAGGACGTACACATCGTCCGGGATCTGATGCTCGCGGACCTCACGGGGGGCCGCATCCACCTCCAGCACGTCTCCACTGCGTACGGCGTAGAGGCGATCCGGCGCGCCAAGACCCGGGGTGTGCGCGTCACGGCCGAAGCCACCCCTCACCACCTCCTCCTCACCGAGGAGCGCGTCGAGGGTTTCGACACCGACGCCAAGATGAACCCGCCTCTCCGCGCCTCGGTGGATCGTGAAGCGGTCCGCGAGGGTCTGGCCGACGGGACCCTGGATGTCTTTGCGTCAGACCACGCGCCCCACCATTACGATGAAAAGGAGCAGGCGTTCGCGGATGCGCCCAATGGGATCGTCGGGTTGGAGACGGCGCTGGGACTCGGGCTCACTTATTTGGTCGGAGAAGGACTCATCGACCTTGCAACGCTCATTCAACGAATGAGCGTGGGCCCAGCGGAGGCTTTTGGCCTGCCCGGGGGAACGCTGGTTCCCGGGTCGGCCGGTGACGTCACGATCATCAACTTGGATGAGGCTTGGACGGTGGATCGGGACGGTTTCCTGTCCAAGAGCCGAAATACGCCATTTCACGGGTGGGACCTGAAAGGGCGAGCGTGCTACACCATTGTGGGGGGGGCGGTCGTCTGGGAGGCGGACCGAAGCTAGGCGGGAGGTAGGACGCTCACTTCTTCGCCCCGACCGTACGGGTCAAATTGCTCTTCATTCTAGCCACGGTATTGGGATGAAGGAGATGCTTTGTGGCTGCCCGGTCGAGAAGAATCTGTACCCTCCGGTATTCGATTTCGGCTGTTTTCGCGTTCTTTGCGTTTTCGACGCGCTTCACGGCCGTCCGGAGCCTGGACCGGACGGCGCGGTTACGCGCGTTGGCATTTCGGCTCAAGCGGACGCGCTTTTTCGCGCTCTTGATATTCGGCAATTCGGCTCTTTCGACCCTCTGGTTTCTGGCCCACTGCGGCTTTCCGCGTCAGGCGAAAAGTATAGAGGAAACGAAAGACCCCATCAAGAACCGTGCGGATAACGGAGGGACCTGATCCATCGCGATCCGATGGCCGAGGCGGTCTAGACGTCTCTTACTACCACAGGTACCTTCCCGCCATGGAGCTATTGTCGGTTCTCCCGGTACTCATTTTCTCGATTGTTGTTCATGAGGTCGCACACGCGTGGGTAGCTCTCAAGGAAGGTGACGACACCGCCCAATCGCTAGGGCGTATCACGCTCAATCCCCTTTCACATCTGGATCCGATCGGGTCGTTTGTTGTTCCGGTGGTCCTGTTTTTTATGCCCGGCGGCTTCATTTTTGGATGGGCTAAGCCGGTCCCGATCGATCCCCGGAAATTCAGGGACTTCAAGGGCGGAGACATCCGCGTTTCTCTCGCGGGGATCGTCTCGAATTTGATATTAGCGGTCGGCTTTACGCTCTTGGCCGTGGTTTTCATAAAACTTCAGGGTGTCTTTCCGCTCGCCGAATCGGCGTTCGGGTTTTTGATCCAGGCGGCCCGCTTCGGCGTATTGATCAACCTGATCCTTGCCGTCTTCAATCTCGTCCCGATTCCGCCACTCGATGGTTCCCATGTGCTTTACCACTTTCTGCCCCGGGCATGGCGTGCGACGTACCAGCAGGCCGGGCGGTATGGGATTTTGGTCTTGATTGGCCTCGCGTACTTCTACCCCCCCTTCTTCAGTATCGTCCTGTGGCCGGTCTTCGCACTCTTCGGTCTCGCCGACAACTTCATTGAACTATGGATTTGACCGCCGCTGAGAGTTCCCTGGGGCAGGAGGACTTTCTCGTCATCGACGTCGAGCGCTTTCAGGGGCCCCTGGACCTGCTGCTGCACCTCATCCGTAAGCAGGACATCGATGTTTTCGAAATTCCGGTCGCGCGGATCACACGTCAATTCCTGGCCGCCATAGAAGGGATCGAGGCGAAGGATCTGGACCATGCAGGAGAGTTCATCGAGATGGCGGCCGGGCTCATCCACATCAAGGCCCAGATGCTTCTGCCGAGGCATGGCGAGACGGAAGACGAGGACCCAAGGGCCGAGCTCGTCCGCCGTCTCCTCGAATATGAACAGATTCGTGATGTCAGCCACTTGCTGGCCAGCGCGGAAGCCGAGCGCGCCCGCAGATTCGGTAAGGGGTTCTTGGAGCCGCGTCCCCGCCCCCCGATGGAAGAAACGCCGCTGGAGACGACCTGGGACGATGTTTTCGCCGCGGCCCTTCTCGTTACGCCGCCGGATCCGGAGATTCGTTTTCACGGCGTGACCACCCGGCCCGTGGCGATGGAAGACAAGATGAATCTGATCCTCGGCACGCTGGATCGAGTCCGGCGAATCGAGTTCAGCCGGTTGGTTCGCCCTTTCAAGAGCCGCTCGCATGGCGTGATGACGCTGCTTGCGGGGCTGGAGCTCACGCGGCGGCGGCGGGTGAAGTTACGGCAAGTCGAGATGTTCTCGGAGTTATGGATGTACCCGGGCGCTGAGATGAATGAGCACCTGGCGGAAACGGAAGAAGAAGGCGCACAGGAAGAAAAGGTGTTGGAGGCACCATGAACCCGACCCAGATCGTCGAAGCTGTGCTCTTCGCGAGCGAGGCGCCGCTGAATGCGGAGGAGATCGCTCGCGCCGACGAAGCGCTCGACGAAGATCTGATCGAAGCGGCGGTCCGGGAACTCAACGCCGCTTACTCCGAGTCCGAGCGGGCGTTCGAGATCCGGGAGCTCGGCGAGGGTTATCAGCTTCTCACGAGGGCGGATTTCGCGCCCTACCTGGAGCGATTCGACACGATTCCAAGGCCCTCTCGGCTTTCCGGGCCTGCCTTGGAGACGCTGGCGATCATCGCGTATCGGCAGCCTATCGGGCGCATCGAGATGGAATACATTCGGGGCGTGAGCTCGGCGGGGGTGATTCACACGCTCCAGGACCGCGGACTCATCGATGTCGTGGCTCGCGGCGAGGGCCTGGGACGGCCTCTTCTGTACGGAACCAATCAGCGTTTTCTGGAGCACTTCGGGTTCCGTTCGCTGGACGATCTGCCCCGCCCGGAAGAATTGCCCGTCATCCTGAGGGACCGGACGCCGGTCGAGGAGCTGAAAGCCTCGGAGCCCGTCGAGGAGGCGGGTCCGCGGGAGGCCGAACACACCGGACCCGAACCGGGTGTGGACGAGGTGCTTTCCGACGCCGGCCACGATCCGGGCGATGGAGCAGAGGATCTGGCCGAGGGAGTCGAGGACGCTGGCCCACGGGGTGGAGGAATCGGCTGACGACTGAGGGTCCAGTCCGCATGCGGATTCAGAAGTTTCTGTCCAGGGCCGGCGTGGCCTCCCGGCGGAAGGCCGAGGCGTTGGTTCTCGAGGGACGCGTCCGGATCGACGGCACCGTCGTCACCGAGCTCGGGACCAAGGTCCGACCGTTCCGAGACCGTATCGAGGTGGATGGTGAGGAGGTGCGTCTTCCCGACGCTCGTTGGGTGCGCTTCTATAAACCCGCGGGTGTCTTGTGCACCACCATGGACACGCACGGAAGGCGCACCATCTTCGATCTCCTTCCGCGTGAGCACGCCACGCTCCGCTACGTCGGCCGGCTCGACCTCGACACCGAGGGATTACTCCTCCTGACCAACGATGGAGACGTCGCGAACCGGCTCCAACACCCGCGCTACCAGGTGGAGCGGGAATACGAGGTGTCCGTGCGAGGGGTGCCGTCGAAGAAAGACCTCGCACGTCTGCGCGCGGGCATCGTGCTCGACGACGGCCTCGCCCGCCCGGTCCGCGTCGAGGCCGGTGCCCCGGTCGAGGATTGCGGGCATATCACGCTTGTGATGGCCGAGGGGCGCAAACGGGAAGTGCGAAGGCTCTTGTATGCCCTGGGGTATCCGGTCGTGACGTTGACGCGGGTGCGCTTCGGGCCCGTGAAGCTCGGAGGGCTGGCTCCAGGCGAGTGGGAGATATTGAGCCCACGAGATGTGGCGGCGCTCAGAGAATGCGCGGAGGAGGTTTGACCGCGAAAATGGAACGGGACAACCCGCCGACCCCGTGGTAGGAGGTGGAAGGGCACATTACCTTGAGGTCCACACAAGGGCCCATAGCTCAGCTGGTTAGAGCAGCGGACTCATAATCCGACGGTCGCAGGTTCAAGTCCTGCTGGGCCCACTTTCGACGGCGGAGCCGGGTCCCGATGACGGCTCCGTAGGCTCCGGGAGAGCGGTCCCTGGCCCGACGACTTTCGGGCCGACGCCTGAGGCGCCAAGTTCCCGCCGGACCCTCCAGATTCACTGACAGGGGAAACGGAATAGGAGAGCCCGCCCGATGGCGGAGGACAAGAGGAAGTTTTGTTTCGTGGTCTGCCCGATCGGCCCGCGAGGTTCGGAGACCCGGGACCGGATGGACGGGATCTTCCACGAGGTAATCGCGCCGGTAGCAGAAGAATTCGGGTATCGAGCCGAGATTGCGATTCACGACAAGAACCCGGGTATCGTTACCGAGGGGATCGTGTCGAAGTTGATCGAAGCCGACCTGGTGATCGTGGACCTCCACGGCCACGACGGCAACGTCATGTACGAAATGGCGCTCCGACACGCCACGGGCGGGCCCATCGTCCAAATGATTCCCGAGGGTGAGGATCTCCCCTTCGACATCGGTGGGTCGAACACTGTGGTCTATGACTTCGCGGTTCACCAACTCGACCGGTGGCGGACGGACCTTCGGGCGGCCATCGAGACCGTGGCCGTGGGAAAAGTCGGGTCCAACCCCGTTGCGAAAGCCAGCATCGTTCGCGGGCTCCAGGCGGTTTCGAGGACCAGCATGTTTCCCGAGCTCGACGCGCAGGTCGGTGGTAGGGACGTCGTGCCCGATGATTCCGCCCCCGAGAGGGAAGGCCCTCGTGACGATCTCCCGCAGGAGTCGGTTCGACCGGGGCTTCTATGGAAGTCATCGGTAAACAGGAGCGGCTGGATGGATGATCTTCACCGTGCTCTGGCGAATCACTCGCCCGCCGGGATGCTCGACTCTTTCAGGGTAGACCTCGAAGAGGTGGACGGCGATCTCATTCAGGTCATCGTCCACGAGATCAACGGGGGCGAACCCTCGACGACAAGAGTGATCTCCAGACATAAAATCAGAGCTTTCGAGGCGCATGCGGCTGAAGTAGCCCATCGGATATGGGCGCGTGTCGACGTGGATGTCCGCCGCATCAGGGAAACGGAAAAAAACCAGAACTAGCTCGCCTGGCAGTCCCCGAGCCCCGAAAAATCTCTGGCCCTGGCCCCCCAGGGCTTCCTAATTTTCTTATTAGAGCTTCGACCCTCTGCGAGTGGGGCCCCCGATTACCGGGTGCGGCTCAAGGGTCATCACCGCGTTCCCTCCTGAAAAAATGTTGATGAAGGTAAGAGTCGTGCGGGGCTGGCTTTGGCCTGGCCTCGTCCTCCTCCTCCTCGGTGTCCTCCTGGCCACCTTCGCCGCGAACGCACCCTGGCTCGTGGCGGCGACCGGGTGGTATCCGCTTATCGTGTACGGCGCCGGGATTTTTCTCGCTTGGCGTTTCCGGCGCAGCCGTGTGGCCGCAGTTCTTCTCGGCCTCTTCATGATGGACGTGCTCCTCCGACCGTCGAGCGCCTCCCTCGAGCCTGGTGTCGGGTCGGTCTGGGATGCGACCGGCCTTCTGTTCCTGTTTCTGCTGCCGATGGTCACGGCGATGAAGGATCGGGGAGTGCTCTCGGCTCGGGGGCTCGTCCAACCTGGAATCATCCTGGCTGGAATGGCCGGCGGACTCATGGTCTGGGCGGTGCGCCCCGAGTTCCTGTCATGGACCTGGCAGACCTTCCTTCCCTGGGACCTCTCCGGACTACGGTTGTCGGATGCGGGACTGACCGTGGGCCTTTTCGCTCTTCTGTTCATGGGAGGGCTCGCACGCTGGCGCCGCCATCGCCTGGACAAGGGCTTCTTCTGGGTGGCCGTGGCGCTCCTGCTGGCTTTGGGCGGCGGACCCGAATCCGTGCAGTCTACGGTCTATCTGACCATGGCCGGGCTCATGCTGATCGTAAACGTTCTCGAGAAATCCTACGCGCTCTCCCTCTATGACAAGGTCACTCTTCTCCCAGCGCGGAGAGCCATGCGACGGGAGATCAAACGCGCAGGGCCTTCCTATGCGCTGGCCCTTGTGGGTGTCGACAACCATAAGGCTCTGCATGACCGTTATGGGCGGGAGGCGGGCGACCGCGTCATAAGAGCCATTGCCAAGGATCTAAAAAGAGTGGGCCGGCATGCCATCCCCTTTCGCTACAGCGACGAGAACTTCGCGCTTCTCTTCGTAGGGAAGGGGCGCAACGAGGTCCTCGGCGATCTCGAAAATCTTCGCGCTGAGATTGAAGATTTCCGGTTCGGGTTGCGCCCTGGCGCTGCTACGAACGGTGCGGACGGAGGCCCGGGGTTTCCCTCCTCACGGTGGGCTCTGACCGTGACCGTTGGCGTGGCCGAGCGCGGGCCAGAAATGGGGCGGTGGTCCTCCACCTTCGGTGCCGTCGCTCGGGCCGCTCGCGGGGCCCTCCACCGTGGTCAAAAGGCTGGCGGTAACACCGTTTCGAAGTAGAACCCTGTGTAGTCGCGCCGTCGGTGCCGGGCTCGGCGGCACGATTTCCGGGCCATCTCTTGCTCCCCTTCTGCGGCGGCATCAGTTTAGCCTGCTACGTGGGTCCACCGGGAGTGTCCTATGATTTACGTTACGTTCAGCCGCCTGACCTTGGAAAAGGTCGCTGGTGAGTAGCGCAACCGAACGGTCTGCGATCACTCGGGTGCTGAAGCGTATCGACTTCAAGGTTCGCTTCAACCAGACGCTGCACCACCTGTCCGTTGCCACGTGTTCGGTGCTCGGCCTCCTGCTGCTCATCGAAGTGGCTCCCATCCTGGTTCCGATCAGCGTGCCCCCGGGTGGCCTGGTCGTCGCCATGGGGTCGGCCGCCTTCACGGTCTTCGTCCTCTGGTCTCAAATCGGAGGTAGGCAGCTCGAGCGGGCGGCCGGCGTCGTCGATTTACGCGCTGGCCTGAATGACGAAATCAAGAGCGCCTACTGGTTCATGAGACAGAAAAACTCCTCACCCTGGGTCGATCTCTTGGTGGGGCGTGCTGCGGGAACGGCTCGCCGACTGAACCCGAGGGGTTTGGTCCCTTTCGTGATCCCGAAGCGTTTTGGGATTGCGCTAGCCCTCTTCGGACTCCTGCAGTTGGTGGGGTTCATACCCTCGGATGGTCCGCTCCTGACGTTTGCGGCCGAATCTGATTCCACTCGCTTTGAGCGGGCGCGGGAAGCGTATGCCGAGGAACTGCGTGACCTGATCGATGGAGAGGGCGACGAGCTTTTGGATGAGGACGCCCTGGCCCTGCTCGAGGCGGCGCTGGAGGAGCTCGAGGCTGCCGAAACCTCCTTCGACGAGCTGCTCCGCAATTTGCGGGAGGCGCAGGATGCTCTGGAGGAGGGAAATCTGGAGATGACTGCCACCCGTGATGCCCTCGACGAGTTGGTAGCGGGGTTTTCGGGATCGGACGAGTTGGCCGAATTCGTAGAAGCTCTTATGAACCAGGAACTTTCAGACGCTGCGGATCTGTTGCGGGACCTCGCCGAGGGACTCGGCGAATTGAGTGCCGAAGCGTTGGCGGAGTTGCAGGAACGTTTGCAGGACGCCTCGCAGATGGATGAGGCGGGTGTCGACGAGTTGCTTGCCGCTCTCGAGGAGGCCGCCAACGCCATGTCCGAGAACCGCCTCTCCGATGCCCAGGAGGCGTTGGACCGGGTCGCGGCTGCGCTCGAGGAAATAGCTCAGCGGCTGGCACGCCAGGAGGCGAATAACGAGGCGGCGGAGGCGGCTCAGGCGATGCAGGAAGCGCTTTCCCGGCAACCCGGTGGTTCGCCCGGGCAGACCCAAATGCAGATGGCTGAGAGCCAATCGCTCTCGGGCGAACCCACCGATGCGTCGATGACCACGCCGTCCTCCGAGGTCACCCGGTCCGAGGGCGGATCGCCGGGGGCCCAGACCGGCCCGGCAGGTAATGCGACGGGGGATCCGTCGGGTAACGACCTCGAACTCGGCGCCAGTACCACGTTGGAGGCGCAGCTCGCGCTCGAGATCATCGACGGTGCCGCGCCTGAGGGCGAGGACGAGGAGCTGCTGGACCCCGAGGATCTCTTTCAAGAGGCCAGTCGGCAGGAAACGGCCGTCGTGCAGTACCGTGACGTGCGGGCGCCTTCACGATACTCCCAGGGCTCGGCCTTGAACGCCGAGCGAATCCCCTGGCGGTACCGGAGCCTCGTGAAGAAATATTTTTTGGCCATTCGGCCTGCCACCCATCCTTCTCCTGGCCGGTACCGCTCGGGTCCGGCCCGTTCCGACGAGAGAAAATGACGACAACCCAGATCGAAAGTCAGGTGAGTGAGTTCACCGACCAGTTTCAGAGGGTAAAGGACGAGATAGGGAGGGTCATCGTCGGTAATGATGAAATCATCGATGGAACCCTGATCAGCCTGATTTCCAAAGGACATGTGCTGCTCGAGGGTATTCCGGGCATCGGAAAAACCAAGATCGTAGCGACGGTCGCGGACGTGCTTCATCTCACCTTCTCACGCATCCAGTTCACGCCTGATCTCATGCCCGGGGATATCGTAGGGAGCGATGTGGTGCATGAGACCGACACGGGCGAAAAACATCTCGCGTTCCAGAAAGGCCCGATTTTCACGCATATCCTTCTGGCCGATGAGATCAATCGTGCCACGCCCAAGACCCAGTCCGCGCTCCTGGAGGCGATGCAGGAGCGCAGCGTGACGGTCGGTACGACGACGCACCGGCTCCAGCCTCCTTTTTTCGTTCTCGCCACTCAGAATCCACTCGAGATGGAGGGCACCTACCCACTGCCGGAAGCACAGCTGGACCGGTTCTTCTACAAGCTGAAGATCCGGTATCCGGAACCGGACGACATGCACGAAATCATGGATCGGACCACCCGCCGCGAAGAGCCCGAGGCCGGTGTGGTGCTCGACCGTGAGCAGATCCTGGCGATGCGCGACACCGCTCGGTCCGTCCCCATCGCGCGAGCCGTTCAGGACTACGCGATCCGCCTGACCCTGGCGACCCATCCCGACACGCCGTACGCCCATCCGTTGACCCAGAGGTACGCACGTTTTGGAGCGAGTCCGCGCGGAACCCAGACCCTCGTTGTCGGTGGCAAGGTGAGTGCGTTGCTCAACGGCCGTGTCCATGTGTCCTGCGACGATATTCGTGCCTTCATGCTCCCGGCGCTGCGCCACCGTGTGCTCCTCAACTTCGAAGGCGAGGCCGAGCGAATCGACACGGACACGATCCTGGAGGCGATCATTCGGGATACTCCAGAAACCACGGAGTAAGTCGGCCAGCCCGGCGTTCATCGGATGAGTGAGAAGGGAACGCTCTTCGACGACGAGTTCTTGAAGAAGCTCGAGTACCTCAACCTCGTCGCGAACCACATGATCCCCGGACACCTGCATGGGGAGCATCGGGCCAAGAAGAAGACCGATTCAGGAATCGAGTTTGCCGACTACCGGCAGTACGTACCGGGAGAAGACACCAAGAACGTCGATTGGCGTACGTACTTGCGCACCGACAAGCTCATTCTGAGGCTCTTCGAGGAAGAGGCGGACCTTCCCATCTATATCTTCTTCGATGCGAGTGCATCCATGGATTACGGTGCACCCGCGAAGTTCGACTACGCTCGAAAAATCTCGGCCGCACTGTGCTACGTCGGGCTCCTCAACCAGGACCGCGTAAGCCTCGTGGGGTTCGCCGACGGAATTGCCCAGGAGCTCTCCGCACGTCGGGGGAAGCATCAGGTCTGGCACGCGTTTCGGTTTCTGGAGTCCGTTGAGCCTGGTGGGACGACCTCGATGGAGAAGGCGTTCAAGGGGTTCTTCTCCTCTCGCCGGCGCCGTGGCCTGGTGGTGGTCGTGTCCGATTTTCTGGATGAAGAGGGTTTCTCAAAGGCCTTCGACATGCTCCGCTACTTCCGGCAGGATCTGTTCGCCGTCCATGTCCACACCCCCGAGGAGGCGCGGCCCGACCTTCCCGATGAGGTGCTTCTCGAAGATGCGGAGCTCGGAACTTCACGGCGCGTCCGGATTTCACCGGCGCTCCTCGCGGCTTACGCCCAACAGTTCGAGGAGCACTGTGAGGAGATCGACGCTTATTGCCGGAAAAACGGGTGGGGCTACTTACGGACCACGACCGACGTCCCATTCGAGGACCTGATTCTCCAGGTCTTCCGCCAGGGCCGGTTCCTCAGATGATATTTCTCGGGATGAGCGCCGGGATGATGGGAATCCTGCTCGGTACTACGGTGGCGGCCGTCGTATTCCTGTATTGGCTGAAGCCGCCGCCCCAGCGGGTGATCGTTCCATCGACATTACTTTGGGACCGCTTACTCAAGGAGAAAAAAAGGAACCCGTTCCTCGACCGATTGCGATGGTGGATTTCGCTGATGCTGGCGCTGACCATCGGTCTCGCCGTGGCTTCCGGGATCGGACGTCCTGAGCTTTCTTCCCCGGGTAGCGGTATCCGGAACATCACGGTCGTGATCGACAATTCTGCGACCATGGCCACCCGCACATCTGACGGGTTCACGCGTTGGGAGCACGCGGTGGCACACGCCGGTCGATTGTTGAAACAAGGGAGCGCGCGCGGGAATTTCCTTATTCTCGACACGTCGGGTCAGGCGCCGTCCAGAGAACCCGGCAGTCGGCGCTCGGCTCTGGAGACGCTCGTTGGACTCACAGTATCACTAGGTGGAGAGCCTGAATTTCCAGATCTCCCCCCAGGGGAGTCTGAGCTTTTCTTTGTTTCGGATGGAGTGATGGTGGACCTGGTTCCGCCGGAGGCGACGCTGATATCCGTGTTCGAGCTAGCCCACAACGTTGGCATCACGGCTTTTGAGATTGAGGCCCTACCCTCCGAACCGACGCGTTACCATGCTTTTGTCCAGGTGAAGAACGCGTCGCCGGTGGCGAAGCGAATCACACTTCGGCTCAGTGGAAGCCTCGAGGGCGGCATACGAGACACGCTGACCCTGCAGGCGGGTGAAACACGGGCACGCTCCATCGACTTGGGCAGCTTCGGGCGCGGCCCCGTGCGAGCAGTGGTTACGGCGGACTCCGACGCATTTTCTCCCGACGACTACGCATTCGGGTTTTTACCGATTCGGACTCAGACCCGGGTGGCACTCATCACGCCGGGCAGCTTGTACCTCGAAAACGTATTAGCGAACGAACCGAGGATGTCTCTGGAGGTGATACGCCCCGCCCAATACAACCCCGAGGTCTCGGCGGACGTGTACATCTTCGATCGCTTCGCTCCGCCTGAGGCCCCTCGTGGACCGGCCTTGCTTTTCTTGCCACCCAATGTGGAGTGGCTGACCCGGACGCTCGATGTAGTGGAGGTCCCTGAGGTAACCGGGTGGAATCCAGACCATCCGGTGCTTCGCTTCGTGGCGCTGGAGGATCTACGGGTTGATCGGGCCGCGCGGATCGCCGTGCCACCGGACCTCGAGTCGAGGTCCCCGTCCCTTTCCGCCGAGCCGGGACGGAAGTCGGTCTCCGAGATCGTGGTCGGCAACCGGTCGCTTCCACTGATATTGGTCACCGACCAAACGAATCGAATCGTAAGGGTGTCGTTTGCGCTAGAGGATTCGAATTTTCCTCTTCACCCGGGGTTCCCCATCTTTCTCGCGAACGCCATGCAGTGGTTGATGGATGAACAGGTCGCCCTCGCTCGAGCGCCGGGCCGGATCGAGGTGCCGCTTCCCATGGCTGCAGTCACGGACCTCGAGGGCACCGAGATCGTCGCTTGGCCGCTATCCGATCGCACGGTCTTCGTGGCCGACCAGCCGGGCCTCTACACGGTGGTGGGCGAGCGGGACAGCCGGCTTCGAGTGGCTGTAAATCTGACCAGTTCCAGGCGTTCTTCCGTCAACGATTCGGACCTTCCCTCCGGCGAGATCACAACCGCCACCGCCGTCGTGGTGGCAGGGGCGGAGCCGGGTCCCAGCGAAGAATTATGGATTTTCCTCCTGCTTCTAGCGCTGCTGCTGGTTGTGGTGGAGTGGGCCACCTATCACAAGCGACTGACCGTGTGAGTATCGAATTCGCTCGCTGGTGGCCGATTCTGGCGTTGGTGACGGTGCCGTTCATTTGGCGGGTGTCCAAAAGCTCGACTTTGGGTTCGTCGCCCCGGCACCGTGCGGTGGCCGCCTCGTTCAGAATTGCGGTCGTGGTTCTGTTGATTTCCGCCCTTCTGGAGCCCGTGTGGCACCGGGCAGGCAAGTGGATGTCGGTCGTATACGCACTGGACATATCGAGCAGCATCGACCCGGCATTTGTGGATACGGCCATCGATTGGATCGCCTCGACGAATGCCCGGGGCGATCCCGCGCATGCGGTCTTCCTCGCCTTCGGTGGTTCGGCCCAGGCCGTGTCTTCGGCCGAGGGAATTCGGTCCGTCGAGGTTTCGACCGACGGCACCGACCGTTCGATCAACCAGAGCCTTACCAATCTCGAATCGGCCTTTTCGCGCGCGCTTCGCAGCTTCGATCCGCGGTACCTCAAGCGCCTCGTGCTGATTACGGACGGCAACGAGAATTCGGGGAACGTGTCTCGGCTCTTGGGCGAGGCGCAGGAAAACGGTGTCCGTGTGTTCACGCTTCCTGCCACGGTTCGGGGCGAGGGAGACAGCTGGGTCGAGGGGATCGATCTACCTGATGAGATTCGCGAACAGGAGCCGGTGACGGCCACCGTACGTGTGTTCAGCCGGGTGGCCACCACTGCCACCGTCGCACTCGTGGGCGACGAAGGGACGCTCGAGAGCCGGGTGGTGAGCCTCGAGCCCGGACTGAACGAGTTCGATTTCGAAGTGCGGCTTCCGGCCGGCGGTGCGGGAACACTTTCGGGACAGCTCCGAAGTGAGAACGACCCGGTTGGACAAAATGACCTTCACACGCGTGCCATTTCGGTCGGTCCGCGTCCCCGCATACTCTATGTCGAGGGGCGACTGGCCAGCGCCCGGTACCTGAGAGACGCACTCCTAGCGGAGGGCATGGACGTCACCGTCGTGGGTCCGGAATCACTTCCAGAGACGGCTGCCGCTTTAGAAAATTTCGACCTCATGCTCATGAGTGACGTACCCATGGCCGCGCTCGGGACCAGTCAGGTGAACGCCATTGTCGAATACGTCCGAGATTCCGGAGGCGGATTCATCTTCGCTGCCGGGGAGTCGAGTTACGGTGAAGAGGGGTACGCGGGGTCGGAGATCGAGGAAGTGCTTCCCGTCTGGTTCGAGCTCAACGAAGAACGAAAGGATCTGGCCCTCGTCATCGTGCTGGATAAGTCCTACAGCATGGTGGGCCCGAAACTCGAATTGTCCAAGGAAGCGGCCAAGGCGGCGCTGGATCTACTCGAGCCGACTCACAGCTTCGGATTGATCACGTTCGATGATACCCCCTACGTGACCGTACCCCTTCAGCTCGCGGTCGAGAAGGCCCGCATAAACGACTTCATCAGTCGCATCATTGCCGGTTCTCAGACGAATATTTATCCGGCGTTGGAGACGGCCTTTCAGGCTCTCGCGGATTCCGAGGCCGAGGTGAGGCACATCATCCTGTTGTCCGATGGAAAAACCTACGCGGATGATTACGAGGAACTCGTATCGTTGATGTCCGATTCGGACATCACCGTCTCGTCCGTCGCGGTGGGGCAGGAGGCGGATAGAGAACTTCTAGCCAATATCGCGACCTGGGGAAGGGGGCGCGCCTACTTCATTGAAGACGCCGAACGGGTCCCCCAGGTCTTCATTCGGGAAACCCAGATCGCGTCGCAGTCCACGTTGGTGGAAGAGGCGGTGGAGACCACCGTGATCACCTCCATCGAGGCCTTCACCGATATCGACCTGGATGCGGCGCCGGCTCTCCGAGGTTATGTGAGAACGCTGGCGAAGGAAACCGCCGAGGTGCTCCTCCAATCCGATTCGGAAGACCCCCTCTTGGCGCGGTGGCGGTACGGGCTGGGTAGGACCGCCATCTTTACCTCGGACGTCAAGAACCGCTGGGCCGTCGATTGGCTGACGTGGGACGGGTATGGCAAGTTTTGGTCCCAACTGGTCCGAGAAACGATGAGACGTGATGGCGGCGGCGAGCTGGATTTCGTCGTCGAGCGGGTCGGAGGTGAGGCGGTCATCACGGTGAGCGCGCTTACGGAGGAGGGTGCCTACCGAGTCGATCTGGACCCGCAGCTTATCATGGTGGGCCCTGGAGGGGAGACGCTCTCCTTGTCGTTTCAACAGATTGGCCCGGGGACGTTTCAGGCCCGATACGCCCTCGGCGCGCCCGGGGAGGAGCCCTATCGCTTCGAGTTGTCTGGAAACGGGATCGAGGCCCGCTCCCAGGCTCTATATTACAGATATGGGGACGAATTCCGGCTTTATCCCGTCAATGCCGAGCTACTTAACGAGATCGCCGTCCAAACCGGAGGGAAATACTTACCCGACGTAGCGGACATTTTCGACGATTACGGCGAGACGGCCTCGGTGCCTACGCCTCTTTGGCCGTGGCTCTCCCTGCTAGCCCTGTTCAGCTTTTTCATAGATATCGCCGTACGACGGGCGCCGTGGTTCTGGCGACGCTTTTCACCGGCACGTTCGGAGTCTGTTTGACGGCAACGAGTCGGCACCGACAATCTAAATGCGCGACCGAGGGGGCATCCAGCTCGGTCCTGAGTCGATCCTTGAAGAACCACCGTCTATCGGCACTCCTTGCGGATTACTAGCTTTCAAAATCCTGCGAACCCTCGACTGGCCGCGATGAAACGACTTTCAGGCTTGTTCCGCTCAAAGAACCCCGCCGCGGATCGGCGTGCGCCGGTTACCGATGACATTTTGTCAGATCTGGAAGAGAAGGCCGGCGCGGCGGAGTCGGGCTTCAGATGGATCCCGCTCAACCGCGCGGGTGACCTGTGCGATCGCGCCGGCGACCGGCCCCAGGCCCTTAAATACTACGGCCGCGCCATCGATGCGATGCTCGAGGACGGGCAGCCGGAGCCTGCACGGGGACTCGCGACAAAGATCGTGCGAATTCACCCCGAAGCGGTGCGAACGCTTTGCACGCTCACGTGGCTCGACCTGGCCTCCCATCATATGGCCTCCGTGGTGGTGCACTTGAACGAGTACGTGGCGAGTGCCATCCGGGGAGAACGGGAGGAGCTCGCCGGAGAGCAAATCTACATGATGGCCTATGTCGTTGCGGATCAAGATTTCCGGTGTGCGGTGGTAGATGCGTTGAAGGTTCTGGGGCATCCGGAGGATTCCACTGAAGTGAGGAATTGGGTGGCGGCGGAGCGAGCGCCTCACGATGCAGGGAATCAGGCGGATTGGACCGAGCGATGCTTGAGCCACGCTTTAGGGTCGAATGCTCGCAGGGTCGCCCAGCCGGAGGCGGTACTGGAAGACATCGCGAAAGCCGAGGAAGAGGAGCTTACGGAGGCTTCCGACGACCAGGAACCCGACCCGGACCAGGTCGTGGACGGGGATACCGACGGGGCCGATGACGAAGCTACGGACGAAGCGGATGAGGAAGCTACGGACGAAGCCGATGAGGAAGCTACGGAAGGGGCCGATGAGGAAGCTACGGAAGGGGCCGATGAGGGCGAGACGGAAGTGATGGAGGTGCTACGGGAGAAAAGGGATCCCGACACCAAGTGGATATGAGCGGACCCATGGAGAAGGTCTCCGGGGCACCTAGTCCGTCGGCGCTGGCTCGAACATCATGAGGATGTGATCCGGTTCCCCATCCCAGTCTTTGATGAGAATCGCAAGGGTACTCACCGCCCGGGTCGAGCCGTCCTTCATGCGGAGCGTCGGGAGTTCCTCCCGAATCGTGGCGCCGCCTTCGGAGAGTTGCTGGATTCGCTCCAACGCCTCAGCTCGATCTTCCTCCTCAAAAAGTTCACCCAATTCCACCGTGGAAAGATCCTCTTCCTCGTAGCCCGACAGCGAACGGAAACCGGGGTTGCCATCCTGAATGGTTCCCGAAAGGTCCAAGATGAGGATGCCGATGTGGTGGGATTCGAACAGCGCCTTGTATCGTGCAGCTTCCTGGTACAAACCGGGCGAGCGCCATGTACGCGAAACGTCCTCGATGACGCCCTCGACGTAGGCCACCTTTCCATCCGCCTCCCGATGAATCCGCGCCGTATTCCGAAGCCGAATCTTGCGGCCGTCCACGCCGCGTAGTTCTGTTTCGAAGCCCCGGACGACGCCGAACTCTTCAAGCCGGGCCTTGAACGTCTTTTCGTCCTCGGTGCTGACATAGAGCGTGGAGGAGTATAGGGTTTCCAGGCTCTCGGGGTCCGGGTAGCCGAGAATCCTCACCAGGGCAGGGTTGGCATCCAGGAAGCCACCCTCGGGAGTACACCGGTAAACACCCAGGGGAAAGTGGTCGAACATCCCGCGATGGCGCTCTTCGCTAGCCCTCAGGGCCTTTTGGGCCTCCATACGATCCAGCGCGTAGCGTATAGCACGTTCGAGGTCTTCGGGTTCGATCTGGCCCTTGACGAGATAGTCGGCCGCGCCCGCTCGCATCGCCTCGAGATCTACATCGTGATTTCCGCGGCCGGTCAGCATGATCACCGGCGCCTGAAGTTGGTGCCGCGCGGCTTCCCGCAGTAAGTCGAGGCCGGTACGGTCCTCGAGGAAATAGTCCACGAGGTAGATGTCGTACTCGCCCTGGGCGATGGCGTGTTGCCCTTCCTCGAAGGTGGGGACCCAATCCAGTTCGATGGTGGGGTGCGTAATCTGGCTAAGAAGCCCCTTGGTAAAGACGAAGTCCCCCTGATCGTCATCAATCAGGAGTGCGCGGATTTTCTCCTTCAAACAGAGCCTCTCGAAGCGGGGATTGAACGAACCAAATGGGAGCCTAGAGTCACCCTTAATGATAAGCAGACTGCCTAATCGTCGTCCACCTTCGGGTTTTGACGGAGATTCTTCTTGGAAGAATGGCGTTGTTTCAATGACAGTCGCCGCTCCTGGGCGCGGCGGCTGGGGCGGGTCGGGATGCGCGGTTTTTTGTGCGTGTTCAACGCCGTGAGTCTCCCGCGAAGCGCAACCAGAGCTTGGCGTTTGTTGGCATGTTGGCTACGGAACCGGCGACTGGTGACCACGGTTCCCGTGGGAAGATGCGTGAGGCGGACGCCGCTCTCCGTGACGTTCTGATGTTGGCCTCCCTTGCCACCGGAACGAAACACGTCCACGCGGCATTGGCCAAGCAGGTCGGAGTCGGATTCGGGAATCGGAACCCCGGAATGGGATCGGTGTTCAGGCATCAGGCACCTTCTACTGGTACGACCCTTGCAATGTAGTGCCGATGCCGGCGTTGGCCGACAAGATTCGTCCGGTATTCGATCGCGATCTTGACGCTTGGAGATTCGACACCCTAGATGATTCCGCTGCAAGCCAACACCCCGGGAGCTCGCTTCCTTCTCATGGGGGCGTCCTTCGTCATTGTGGTGGCCGGGTTGCGCGAGGGCGCGGGCATCCTTCTTCCATTCGCTCTTGCGCTGTTCCTGGCGGTCATGAGCATGCCGCTCATGTTCTGGTTGCAACTCCGGCGTGTACCCGCACCTCTGGCCATCCTGCTCACTATGCTCGTAATGGGTGCCGTATTCGGGGCGCTCATCATGCTGGGCACCCAGGCGGTGGCCGATTTCCAGGACCAGCTACCCGGATATACGACACGGGTTCAGGCGCTTCGCGACTCCTGGGTGGCGGGCTTGAGTGCGCGGATCGGGATCGAGCTCGACCAATATAGGCTCCTCGACCTGTTCGATCCGGGTGCCGCAGTCGGCTTTTTCGGTAGAACCGCAGCGGTGGTGGCGGCCTTCTTGACCAACACGTTCCTGGTTTTGCTGATCATGGCCTTCGTTCTGAGTGAGGCGACGGTTTTCCCCTTCAAGTTTCGGGCGATCGTGGGGCGTCGAGAGGGCGAGCGGCGGCGGATGACCAAGGTGGTGCCCAACGACCGAAGGCGGATGACCAAAATCGTCCGAGAGGTCCAAGTGTATCTTGGCATCAAGACCCTCATGAGCCTCACCACGGGTTTGTTGATCGGCCTACTAGCATGGATCGCGGGCCTGGATTTTCCGATCTTGCTCGGACTCACTGGATTCGTTCTGAACTATATTCCAACGGTTGGGTCCATTCTGGCGGCCGTTCCGGCCCTGCTTCTCAGCGCGGTTCAGTTCGGCACGATCGGAAATTTCGTCCTGGTACTGGGTGGATACGGTGCGATCAACATGGTGTTCGGGAATATCGTCGAGCCCAACTTGATGGGCAGAAGGCTGGGGTTGTCGACCCTCGTGGTGATCCTTTCTTTGGTGTTCTGGGCTTGGGTCTGGGGCCCGGTGGGAGCCCTGCTTGCGGTTCCGCTCACGATGGTAGTCAAGATCATGTTGGAGAACACGGAAGATCTCCGGTGGGTGGCGATTCTACTGGATAAGACCCCTCCCCAGATGGGGGCGAAGCCAGCGGTTCGGTTTCCTTCCCAAGCCCCGCTTGACGGCGGCGGGAAGGGCTCTGAAGGCGTTGAGCTCACTGAGGGGGCCTCGACGACGGATGGCGGGGGCGACGTGGTGGGCGGCGACGTGGTAGACGGCAATGTGAGCGACGAGGAGGTGGCCTGATGCCATTGGTTCCGTTCGAGACGCTTCCTGCTGAATCACGCCTCTGGGTGTTTGGGGTCGAGCGGT
>Ga0209988_10000229_pt1 | contig 32781 bp, 44 predicted proteins | sample N075metaG_FD_183115 | JGI IMG/M metagenome (GOLD analysis project Ga0209988, IMG submission 183115) | Deep subsurface microbial communities from Kermadec Trench to uncover new lineages of life (NeLLi) - N075 metaG (SPAdes) (version 2) | ecosystem: Environmental > Aquatic > Marine > Ocean trench... | reverse complement strand
ACAAGGAAATTACATACAAGAATTGGTTTGACAAGACATATCCAGACATTACAATTTACGAAGCAGTAGGACTAGAAGAGTCAGAAATTGAAGAACCAGAGTTTGGTGAATGTGGTGAAGGAACAAAGCTAATCGATGGCAAATGTACAATTGTTGCAACAGAAAATAAAGGTGGTGGTTGTCTAATTGCAACTGCAGCATATGGTTCTGAGATGGCACCACAAGTTCAATTTCTTAGAGAAATTCGTGACAATCAGTTAATGAATACTAATTCTGGCATATTATTTATGACAGGTTTCAATCAATTGTACTATTCGTTCTCACCAATAATTGCTGACATGCAAAGAGAAAATCCAGTATTCAAGGAAGTAGTAAAGATTGGAATAACTCCACTGTTATCTTCACTGTCAATCATGTCATATGCTGAATCTGAATCACAAGTTCTAGGATATGGCATTAGTGTTATTTTAATGAATATTGGAATATACTTTATAGCACCCGTCATGTTGTTTTATGTAATTAGAAAAGTTAAACGAGTTAGGTTTTAATCAGAATACCTATACATGATCACTATGGGAAAACTAGATAAAAATCTTAGAATTTGTGGTGAATGTGGTATTGTGTATACTTCTGTTAGCTTTACAAAATACATTGATCAATGTCCCATATGCAAATCAAGAAGATATGAGGCAATTATTAGAAAATCATATAATGATTAATTTTTTAACATAGATTTTTTAATAGAACAGATTTTTGAGATATATTGTCTGACGACCCAGAAATTGAAAAAATAAAGCAGAGAAGACTAGAAGAGATGATTAAACAACAAAGTCAGCCTAGAGTTGAGCCTGGAATCATAGATTTGAATGACTCAAATTTTGACAAAATAGTATCAGCTGAGAATCTAACACTAGTAGATTTTTGGGCAGAGTGGTGTGGTCCATGTAAAACGATGCATCCAGTCTTTGAGAGCATATCAAAAAATTATCCAAAAATAAAATTTGCGAGAATTAATGTTGATAATAATCAAAATATTTCAATGAAATTTGCAGTTCAATCAATTCCAACATTTATCATGTTCAAGTCAGGACAGGTAATAGACAAAATGATGGGAGCAGTTGGTGCACCTGGTATTCATATGATTTGTAAAAAGCATTCTGACTAGTAAGCGTATACTGGCTCTTTTTCTCGTTGAATTCTAACTATTTCATTTAGAACTTTTTGCTCTTCAGAATTTAGTTTATACATGAATTTGTTGAGTATTTGTTTTGCCTCATGCGATGGTGGAAATGTATAATATACTTCTTCTTCAAAGATTTGTCTGCCAATTGTGACATCGTGAACAGAACAAGCAACCTCATCTCCAGTTTTAGCAGTACTTACTGTCTTTTTATCACGCTGAAGTTGATGAATATTTCCAACCTTTCTTCCAGCCATATTCATAAATGGAATTTTATGCTTTAGAGTTCCTACATCTACACGAATTCCAAATACTGCAGGATTATTATTTCGAAAAACCATTCCTCTGAGAAAAGTAAATTTCGAGATTGGTGTTAGTTCTGAAAAAATTGCATCATCTTCATTTGCAGTATCTTCTTCAACCCATGCATTATAATTATCAATTAAACTGTAGATTACTTTGTCTTCAAACACTTTGATATGACTATCTTCTGATTCATCTTTTGCATCAGGTAAAACTTTTACATTAAATGACAAGACAACTCCAAGATGCCTATCATTTTCTTTGATTGCTTTTGCATCTATGACATTTCGTCTGGTAACAGGACCAATGTCAGCTTTTGCAATAGGAACTTGTGAGCGTCTAAGCATTTCAGTTACTGCCTCAAGTGAGCCTATAGTATCACATTTGAGGATAATTCCATTAGTTTCAGTGTCAATAAACATTGATTTCATCTCAGATTCGATAAGTTTAGTGAATTTCTTAATCTCGTCATCATTTGATACAACATATAGAGTACTTCCTGGAAGAACTCCTTCAAGATCAGGTGATGCAATTTTTAGTCCAGCAGCTGCATCTACCTGTGTAACTGGTTTGAATTTATCTCGAGGATCTCGCATCTCATCAAGAGGTTTTGGTAAAAGCAACGCCTTTGGTTTTATAACTACTACAGAATCTCTTTTAGCTACAACAATACTGTTCTCTTTTTTGATTGTGCCATCAATTAGAATAATATTTGCTGTCTGCCCTAATCCAACTTCATCTTTTACCTCTAAGACAATGCCACGTGGATCTTTTTCTTCTTGATTTAGTCTTTTTTGAAGATACTGTTGTGTCAATCCTACTAATACACTAAGTAGTTCTGGAATTCCAACTCCAGATCGTGCAGAAATTGGAACTATAGCAATTTCGGATTTAAAGTCCTTTACACGGTAAAATGCTTCTGATTTATATCCTAAAATAGAAAGGGTTCCTACTACGTCATAGATTTTTTGATCAAGATCAGCTTGAACTGATGCGTCTTGTTCTTTTAATACCTGTGAGATAAAGGAAGATTCTGATTTTCTCCATCCAGAAATTTGATCACATTTGTTTAGTGCAATAACAAATGGAACTTTTCTGTTCTGTAAAATTTTCAAACTTTCATTTGTTTGTGGTTGAAATCCACGATTAACATCAACAACAAGAATTGCAATGTCAGCTGCAGAGCCACCTCTAGATCGAAGGTTTGTAAAAACTTCGTGTCCTGGAGTATCAATAACTAAAAGTCCTGGAACCTTGTTTTCTGATTGTTCAAGTTTCTTGTATAAAATTCCACATATTTTCTTGATGGTCTCAGTTGGAAGAAAGCTAGCACCAATATGTTGAGTGATTCCACCTGCTTCTCTACCTTGAACTCCTGTACCACGAATTTTATCTAAAAGAGATGTTTTACCAGAGTCTACGTGACCAAGAACTACCACTATGGGCTGACGAATTTGCAAATCAGATCACTCAAATGCTATCCTCGATTCGTGATCAAAACTTTCTTGTGAATCTGATGCATGAATAATATTATCACTTAATCCTAATCCAAAATCCCCCCTAATGGAACCAGGTTCTGCTTCAAATGATTTTGTTGCACCAATCATAATTCTGGTAGTAGCAATTGCATTATTTCCTTCAATAATTGCTGCAACTACAGGTCCTGATGTGATAAATGATGTCAATTCACCAAAGAATGATTTGTCTTTGTGTACATCATAGAATTTTTCTGCTTGGTCTTGAGTAAATATAAACATCTTTAGTTTCAAAATTTTGAATCCTTTTCTTTCAAATCTTAAGATAACTTTACCAACTAGATTTCTAGATACTGCATCGGGCTTTACAATGAAGAGGGTTTTTTCAGCCAATTTTACTTCTTTCTAATTCCGCCTTTAACGTATTTCTTGGTCCACTTTAATTTTCTGGGATCACGTTTTAGAACTAGTGCATTTTTTTTACATTTTGAAGAACAGAACCATAGAACAGTTCCATCATTTTTAGCAAACATAGTACCAGAACCTTTTGGAACAGGTCTATCACAGAAATTACAAGGTTTAGCTAAAAGACTCATCTAATCACCTATTTGATCTTCTTTGCTTCTCTCTCTGTTTCTCTTAGCATTAGAATCTCACCGACTCTAATAGAACCTTTAACATTTCTTGTAAGAATTCTTCCTTTATCATTTCCGGTAAGAACTTTAACTCTAACTTGAATTACTTCACCAGCAATACCAGTTCGTCCAACAATTTGAATAATTTCAGATTGAACTACTTGTTCAGTTGTAGAACTCATTGATCAGTCTTGCCACCTTTGATTTTAGCAATTGTTTCTATAATTTGATCTACTATGTGTTGTGCATCACCAGCATCTAAAATTGCTGCAGCTGCTGAAGTAATCTCAATGCCTAATGAATTTCCTAATTCTTTCTTAGTAGGAACAAATACAAATGCTGCACCTTGCTCCTCACACAGAATTGGAAGATGAGCTACTACCTCTGGTGGTTCAACATCTTCAGCTATAACGATTAGTTTACTGGAACCACGCTCGATTGCCTTTGTGGCTTCATTGGTTCCTTTCTTGACTTTACCGCTAGTAGCTGCTACTCTAAGTGCTTCTAAAATTGGACTCACAAGTTCTTCAGGGGTTTCAAATTTAACGTAATAAGGTTTTGCCATACTTCGTCACCCTAGAGTTCATTCTCCATTCTCTCAATCGATACGAATGGTATTAAAAGTGTTATCGGGAAATGATTAACTTTACTTTTTTGAGATATTCAGACATCAAAGCGTCTAATTTCTTCTGACTTTCTGCTTCTGAATAAATTCTAACAATTGATTCTGTTCCACTAGGTCTAATCATTACCCAGTTTTTATGATCAATTATAATTTTGATACCATCAGTGGTATCAGAACCCGGAAATTCTTTTTTTAGTGTAGAAATCAGTTTTGAAGCATTTTCAGGAGAACATGAAACCTTGTCTTTTGTGGTAAAAGAGGGAGGTAAACTAGCAATCTCATCTGATAGAGATTTTCCTGTAGCTAAAAGGTCAAACATTAATGCTAAAGTCATACAACCATCTCGAACTTGATTATGTTTTCCATACATGAATCCACCATTTTCTTCAAATCCTATTAACGCATTAGTATGAACCATTTTTCTTGATACTTCAACACTACCTACTTTGGTACGAATAACTTTTGAATTAAACTTCTCAGCTAAAACTTCAATATTAGAGCCAGAGTTCAAACAAGTTACAATCAAAGAATTTGGATTTTTCTTTAAAATGTGTTGAGTTAATACTAGAGCAGATTTATCACCAGTTAAGATATTACCTTTATTGTCACAAAAAATACTTCGATCACCATCACCATCAAACGCAATTCCAAAATCAGCATTGTTTTCTATCACAGTCTTTGAAAGTTCTGAAAGATTTTGTGGCGTTGGTTCTGATCCACGTCCAGGAAAGTTTCCATCAATATTCTGATTTATAAGAAATGTTTTACATTGCATCATTTTACAAAATTCAGGTGCAGAAACTGCCTGTGTACCATTTCCTAAATCTAAAACAACTTTGAAATTTTTGGATTCTATTAATTTAGAATCAATTTGAGATATAATTCCTTTTAGATATATCTCGATAGATCTTTCTTCTTTTTTTGTAGTACCCCAATTTTCTGGATTCTCAATCCATCTTTTTTGCAGATAGATATCCTCAATTATTAATTCATCTTCTCGTGAAACCTCAACTCCATCTTTTGCAACAGGTTTGATTCCATTGTATTGAGGAGGATTGTGAGATGCAGTAATCATTATTCCACCTGAATATCCCAAAGTCTTTACTGCAAATTCAAGACATGGTGTTGAAATAATTCCTGCAATATTACAATCAATTCCTATTGAATTAAGAGCAGCACTTACTACTTTGGAAATTACTGGACTTGATTCTCTTCCATCAAAACCAATCAATACTGATCCTCTTTCAAAGTAAGTTCCAATAGCTAAAGTCATATCATGAACAAATTCTAATGTAAAGTCTTCAGGGAATACTCCACGAATTCCATTAGTTCCAAAAAATTTTGCCATGGTATTATTCAATAATAGATAAATTTGTGTTTAATGGCATGTCCGTTGCGGGAGTCGCCCAGCCTGGTCAAAGGCGTAGGGCTTAGGACCCTATCTCTTAGGAGTTCGTGGGTTCGAATCCCACCTCCCGCATTTTTATAATTTCTGTGAATGATTAATAATGAGAAAATTCCCAACAAACAGTCATGAAAAAGACAGTAATTGGAATTACAGTAATTGGAAAAGACAGAGAAGGAATTGTAGCTACATTTACAAATTTTGCGTTTTCAAAAGGTGGAAACATTGAGAAAGTAAACCAAAATGTGATCAGGGGTCTTTTTGGAATGTATCTAGAAGTATCCTTTTCAAAAATAGTTGATGTAAAAAGATTTGATGTAGAAATTCAAAGTTTAGCTAAAAAAGAAAAGATGGATGTAAATACACATCATGAAACAAATTCGCAGAAAAATATTGCAGTATTTGTAACTAAAGAGTCACTTTGCCTGAAAACAATTTTGAGTAATACAAAATTACTCAAAGGAAAAATCTCAGTAATAATTAGTACAGAAAAGACACTTGCACTATTAGCAAAGAAGGAAAAGATCCCATTTGTGATAGTACAAGAGAAAAATCAACAAAAGGCAGAAGAAAAAATTATTGAAATATGCAAAAAATATGAGATTGATTTGATCTCACTTGCAAGGTACATGAGAATTCTTAGCCCTAACTTTGTGTGGAGATATCCAAATAGAATTATTAACATTCATCCAGCATTATTACCAGCATTCCCAGGAGCGTTGGCATATGAACAAGCTTATGAAAGAGGTACAAAGATTATTGGGGTAACAGCTCATTATGTTACAGAAAATTTAGATCAAGGACCAATTATATTCCAAGATTCATTCAAAGTGGACCCAAATGATTCATTAGAAAAAATTAAGGTTAAAGGACAAAGACTAGAAGCAGATACATTACTTAAAGCAATGAAAATGCATCTAGAAAACAAACTCGAAGTTCGTTGGAGAAAGGTTCACATTAAATCCAAGTGAATTAAATGGTAGATATCCAAGCCCAATTTGATCCTAATCTTAGAAAATTAATTAAAAATAAAAAACAAGTGGCAATAATTCCCATTGGTTCAATAGAACAACATGGCCTACATTTACCCATATCAACTGATTCAGATATTGTAACTGAAGTATCAAAAAGACTAGCTAAAATGAAAGGGTATCTTCTACTTCCAACACTTACCTATGGAGTTTCATTTGAACATGCACCATTTTTTAATTTGAGTATCAAAGAATCAACTTTATGTACTGTTCTGACTGATTTGTGTTCATCACTTTTAGCAAATAACATCAAGACAATTTTTATAATTAATGGACATCATGGTAATCTAAAATCAATTAAAAATATTGATGTCAAACTCCAAAAACTTTCAAAAAACAAGCTCAAAGTGTTTCCATTATCCTATTGGCATTTTATGAAAAGAGAGTTTGATCATGCAGGATTTGTTGAGACATCGCTAATGTTAGCAATTTCAAAAAATGTCAAAATGAAATTAGCAAGAAAAGGATTAATCACAAATGGGATGACAAAACAAGAAATCAAAAAACTTGAGAAATTAGCTAATCAGTCATTTCCTAAAGCTACCAAAAATGGAATTTGGGGTGATCCTACAAAGGCTACAAAAAAGAATGGGCAGAGAATTTTAGCTGAAATCCTTAAAAATTTGGGAAAAAAGTGTCAAACTTGCCTTACTTAGCATAGCTCTTAGTTTCACCAATGAAATTTTAATATAATCCCTCTATATGATAGTCAATAAGTGAAATAGATGTCCGTAGATATGGCAGTAAAAGTATTGGATGAGAGTATCAATCAAGTGGTATTGATAAAACTCAAAGGAAACAAGACAATTAGAGGTAATCTACTTGGTTTTGACCAACACATGAACCTGCTACTCGAATCTTCAGAGGAAGTCCCTGCTGAAGGCGATACTAAAAGCCTTGGAACCATTGTAGTTAGAGGAGATAACGTAGTCATGATATCTCCTCCACCACCAGAGAAAAGGTGATTTGAGATGGTAAAAGGTACAACTTCCATGGGTGGTTTTACAAAGAAAAAAGTTCATATCAGATGTAGAAGATGTGGTAAAAATTCGTATCACAAACGTCATCATCAATGTGCAAGTTGCGGATTCCCAGAGGCCAAACGCAGAAAGTATTCCTGGATTAAATGGTATACATAGATGCAAGAAATTGTTCTTATTCTTAGTTCATTAGCTGGTGTAGCTACAGCTGTTGCTGTACGAAGAATGCCAAGAAACAAAAATCAATTGCTTAGTCTTGGTGCTAGTTCGCACATTAAAAGTCAAATTAATTCTCTAAAAATTGAAAAAGATATTCTGACCAAAACAATTTCAAGACTATATCAAACAGATTCTGAATTTTCTAAAATTCAAAAGGACAAACTATTACTTAGATATCAACACCAGTTAGGAATTGTTTTAGCTAAACTAGAAAAACTTGAGCAAGCAAGTAAACACCCAGATTTGGGTCCAATAGGAGATGGTCTGATTACTCTGATGGATCAAAAATTATCAAAACTAGATGATAGATTGTATGAGATATCATCAAAGATAGCAAGTGTAAAAATTGAAACACCAAAGATAAAAGAATCAGAAATAAAAAGTCAAGAATCAAAACAAAGTACGTCAAAACCATTCAACTTTGAGAAACTAAAAGAAACAAAGATGGATCCAATTGTAATTCCCCCAACAAGTTCAAGGCGATCATTTGAATTAACGACTTTGACAAATATTCCAAAGAAGGAACCAAAATTCCCATTATTGATAGATATAGAATCAAAACAAAAGGTTGTAAATCCAATGCCACAACCAAAGGTGATTCAATCTGAAATAATCAAACCAAAAGAAGAAATAGTCCAAGAAATTTTTCAACCAAAACCAATAGTTGAAGATAAAATTGAGATTATTCAGTCATTGACACCAAAAACAGATCCGGTATTTGAAACTAAGCCTGATATTAACAAAGAAGTTGCAAAGATTACAGAACACAAGGCACTCCCAGAACCTGAACAAAAACCAAGACCAATAACATTAGATGATGACTTTGATGATGATGCAGATGATTTAGATAAAATCAAAGAAAATATCATGAAAGTTATGTCAAAGCTTGATCAAGCAGAGGTAGAATAATTGTCCTTTGATGATGCCATTTTGGCATTATCAAACAATGCACTAAAATTTGTCAAAGATGATTATATAATTGGACTAGGTAGTGGTAGAGCCGCTACTGTACTTGTAAAATCACTTGCAAAATTAATCAAACTAAAAAATTACAACATTAAAGGAATTCCAACTTCACTACAAATCAAATTGGTTGCAGAAAAAGAAGGAATACTCCTAGTAGAAGCTGATCAAGTAGATCACATTGATGTTGTATTTGATGGTGCAGATCAAATTGATTCTCAAAAATTTGTGATTAAAGGTGGAGGAGGTGCTTTACTACGAGAAAATATTTTGTTTAGTCTTGCAAAAAAAGTTGTAGTTATAGCAGACAAAACAAAGTTTGTAAAAAATTTTACAAGAACGGTTCCAGTGGAAGTTCATCCACTTGCTAGAATTTTAGTAACAAATTCTATCAAAAAATTAGGAGGAAAAGCAAAATTGCGTTCATTAGATAGAGGCTACACATTTTTTACAGAAAATGGTAACATTATTTTAGATTGTGATTTTGGAACAATAAAAAATCCAAAAGTACTTACTCAAAAAATCAAACAAATAGCCGGAGTTGTAGAATCTGGAATTTTTCTTAGAAAACCAGATGTAATTTACAGAGCCAAAACAAATGGCAAGTTTGATGTTCTCTAAAATTCTTCAAAAAAATCTAGTTTTTTTTGCCAAATTTTCCAAGCAGTGGAACAAAAATATAGTGTGATTGACTTTTAATTTCAATAATACCTTTAGGAGTCTTTTTTAACAAAACTAATGATTGGGAAGAGTCTCCTACAGGTGCAATTATGAGCCCATTATCAGCAAGTTGTTCAAGCAATGGTAAAGGAATTTCTTGGCATGCTGCAGTAATCATGATTCTATCAAAGGGTGATGCTTGTGGATAACCCAAACTACCATCACCTAAAATTACATGAGTATTATTCAAACTAAATTTTTCTAAATTTTCTTTTGCAAATTTTACAAGTTCTGAATGTCTTTCAATAGAATAAACAGTTCCAGTGCCTACCAAATAAGAAAGAATTGCAGTTTGCCAAGCAGAACCAGTACCAATCTCAAGAATTTTTTGGCCATCTTTAATATCTAGCCACTCTGTCATTCTTGATACAACTCCTGGTTGAGAAATAGTCTGATTTTTCATAATTGAGAGAGGTTCATTGGAATAAGCTCTGTCTAATTCTGATGTTTGGACAAATTCATGTCTTGGAATATTTCTAAATGCAGATTCAACGTTATCATCATTAAGAAATTTTGAATCTCTCAGATAATTAATTAAATTGTTTAATGCTATATTATATTTTTTTTCAATTTTTATTCTATTCAACAAAGTATAGATATAATTTTTTATCATTTAAACCCAAGGTGCTATTTTCAAAAACTAAATTTTTCGTTTGACTAGTTTACCATGACCAAGTTTTCCAATTACTTCAAAATCATCAACGACTGTTTCTCCTCTAACAATTGTTTTAACAGGCCACCCTTTTAGATTTCTTCCTTCATATACAATATAATCAGAAAAACCTCCAAACAAATCAGATGTTACTTTTTTTTCTTTTTTCATATCTATCATAGTAATGTCTGCATCAGAGTTTTTTTCTAATGTTCCTTTTTGGGGATACATTCCAAAAATTTTTGCAGCGTTTTGACTAGTAAATTGCACAAACTGCTCAAGTGTTATTTTATTTTGATTTACACCATCATTTAGTAATATTGGAATTACGGTTCCAATCCCTGGAAATCCTGCCAATGCCCCCCAAACATCATCTCCACCTAGTTTTAGTTTAAGTTGATTTGCAACATGATCTGTACCAATAGTATCAATTAGATTCTGAGAAAGTGCATTCCATACTGCCTTGTTATCATTTTTGGTTCTTATTGGAGGCATAACTTTTGCAAGATATCCTTTTTGTTTGTCATAAGATAATGTAAGATAGTGAGGACATGTCTCAACAAAAATTTTTGAACCAAGTTTTTTCTCTTCTTTAATCTGTGCTAGTGCTCGTTCTGAACCAATATGAGCGAAGTAGATTACACAATCATAATCTCTTCCAAACTTTGAGACAATCTTAATTGCTTTTGCCTCAAATTCAGGGGATCGGCTATTAGACCAAGCAGATAATCCATCTTGTTTTTTTTCTTTTGCAGTTTTAATTCCGCATCCACATGATTCATAGTCTTCTGCATGAACAAGTATTGGACAACCAAGTGAAGCTGCAGTCTTTACAGTCTGTTCAACTATTTCGTTAGTAACATCTACTTGAGATTCAACAAGTTTAGATGAGTTTGGGGGAATGTCCATGAATACATGACCAACTTCACCACCAAGGTTCATGTAAATTTTAAAAGATGTAATTCCTTTTTCAACACAAAAATTCATCTCATTGATTTGTTGAGGAGTAAAAATAGATGCATGAATTGCATAATCAATATAATGATTTTGAGATGATGCATCAAGCTGAGGCTGTAGTGATCTAGAGAATGGATCTCTCAACCGAAGCATTCGCATCATAGTAGTTATTCCACCAATTGCTGCAGCATGAGATTCAGTTTTTGCTGCTTCATTTATTGGAGAATATACACCATAGTGAACATGAGTGTCAATTGGACCAGGAATAGAAATCAAACCGTTGCCATTGATTTTGTTATCACAAGCAGGAATATCGTTTGTAAACCCAACAATTTTTCCCTCATCAATTATAATATTTTTGTCGATAATTCCTTGAGGAAGTATAATGTGCGAATCTGTAATCACAGTATCATACGTCATCTGAAAATTTTATACTTGGCAGTCTATTATGCGTTGAGTTGATTTATTCTTGCATTCTCATTTCAATTACTTACTAATCAAAGTCTTCTTCATCTATTGATCTTCTACATGGCCTGATGGGAACAAAGAGTATTGACTTGTGACCTATCATACTAATGATAAGTTAATGTATAGCATAAAGATTGAGGAATTTTTTCTATATTTTTGGATCCAATATGGTATTTCTATGTTTTATGAACAAAAACATACTGTGTAATCGTGTTTATTGAGAAAATGAATAAAAATACAACTAAAAGAAATGATTCAGGGGCCGGTGGTTTAGGGGTATAATGCCTCGTTCGCAACGAGGATGTCGAGGGTTCGATTCCCTCCCGGTCCACTTTCTAGAAACTATTATACATAAATAAAAAATACTGACACCATGGAAGTTTTTGATGGAAAAAAAGCTGCAACAGATTACATGTCTACACATACTCTGGCATTCTCAACTCCAGAATTAACTCTAATGAGATTTGCGTTTTGGTTAGGAGATTCAGTTCCAAATCCAAAAAATGAAGGAAAGGGATTTCCAAGAATGATGACATTTTTGACAGAACAAGATTTTGAACCCGTTTTAATCGATGATGATGTATTCGTACCATCTGGTGCAATTAGAACTTCAACATTTACGGGAAACGCCTACCAGGAAAAAAAGACAGATGGAAAGTTTTGTTCTGAATGTGGTACAACTCTTTCAGCAACAGCAAAGTTCTGTCCTGAATGTGGTACAACACAAGAATGAAAAAATAATTTTCAAGTTTTAATTTTATGCTTTAGTTCCACACTTTGTGCAGAACTTTGCATTAGTTCTTAGTTCAGCACCACATGAAGTACATCCATTTCCACTAGGTGGTGTAGCTATACTAGACACCAAACGTGGATCTGGTGATGGTAAAGTTCCAAGGTCTCCAAATGTTTCTTGTGTAGAAACAATTCCTGGCGGACCTGCCCCACCAACAGGATTTTCTGCAGTTCCTGCTCTTGGTGGCATTCCAGCTCCACCTGCCATCATTCCAGGATTTCCCATTCCGGGCATCAAACCAGGAGACTGTGTATTTCCAGAACCCGAACCCATTGATTTTTTCATCTCAAATATTACTTTGATCGCTAGAAATTCTAATGCTGAATATGCTACTACATAATCGCCAAGTTTTTGGAAGAATTCTTTGTCGCTTAGTTGACCTTTTTTGTACATATTGTTAGTATCTAGAAATGTTTCATAGTATCCTTGAGATTCATCAAACAAAGTTTCTAGTTTTTCATATAGCATACCTAGTGTATCTACTTCACCAAATGACATGAACCTCCTCAATTTTTGGAATATTAATTACTTTAGAAACAAAGAATTGGGTAATTTCTGTTGTTTCTCATGAAAAGCACAACTATAGCCTGAGACAACTACCTTGGAATCTAAAATATGTTTATTTTTTTAATCATTTTTAGATATCTTTTCAGAAGTTACACTAGCTACAATAAATCAAATTATCACCAATAGTAAACATGTCAAAGAATACAGAAGAAAAAGACAAAAAAAAATTCTTAGAAAGATTTGCAAAGGGCGAAGTGTTAGCCTTTACTTAGAAAATAATTTATCTACTAAATCTCTGATTATTTACTACATTAATTGTAATTGTGGACTTTATTCTAGGAATTTTCCTAATTTTTTTTGTAACAATTTCAGAAATGTCATTATACGTAGGTGCCACAATCTTGCAAATTATTTCATGGTTACCAATCAATACATTAGCCTCTATAACTTCAGGAATTTCTTCCAAATTTTTCATAACACCTAATTCATCTGACTTTGAACAATGAATAGTAATAAAAGCTTGAGCCATATGTTTGTCTAATATTTCTTGTTCAATTTTATTCGTTTTTAAAAATCCTGGTTTTTTATCTACAAGTAATGTTAGAGTTGATCGAATGTTTGAAATTTTTCTTATTCCATTAGAAATATCATTTTGAATATCTTGTTCATCAGAAGATTCTAGTTTGGTTAAGATGTCATAAACACCAAATGTGCCAAATGCATCAATAACGCTTGGTATTTTGTTTAGATTCGAGATTACAGAATCTTCAGTTCCAGATTCATTTACTATTAAAACATAAGCTGTTGCCATAAATTCTCCTAATTTTGTCCCTGAATTCCCATCAAGGTAAGAGTTGAACGAACATGTTCAAGTTTTCTAATGTTCCAAGTAATGATTTCTTTAAGTTTGTCCCTTTCAGAAGTTTCTATCTTTGCAATTATATCATAAGCACCAAATGTTCCATGAACTTCACTTACTGAATCCATATGCTTTAGATCTTCAATTATATCTTCTTCAGAACCAAGATCACAATTGACTAAAACATAAGCAGTTTCCATGAAACACATATGTTTAAAAAATATTTAAGCAGAACTATAAAAAATGTTTAAAATTATTAAATTATTGACTAAAAAACTAAACAATTAGAAATTACAATATGTGTTTGAAAGCTGACTGTTTCATCCTTTGCAGACCTTGCTTGTATGCATAGACCAGCAAACCGATGCTAGTATTTGTCAATAGGATATTGTATCAGCTTTCTAACATTATTGTATTATAATGAAATAAAAATCATATTTTTCGAGAATGAAAATATGTTTATTTTTTTCAGATTATTTTTACAATAATTAAGAAATTTGAGAAGCAAAGTTATTTTCAATATTATTTTTAGAATATTAATGGAATATGATATTCGTCAAGACATCAAAAATTTGGAAGATGAGATTTTACGAAAAGAAGATAGAATTATAGAATTTTTGGGGCTAAATTATAATGAAGGAATTAAAAGATTACTTAGTCAACTAGAATCTGATCTAAAATATCTCAGTATTCTTGCAAATGGTGCTCCAATTGAAAAAAATGAAGATAGAAAGATTATGGATTTTTTAAGAACACATTACAACTATCTGCAAAAACAATCTGTTTCAGCAGTCCATTAAACAAATGTTTAGTTTTTTTATAGTTAATCTTATCTAAAATGTATCTCTTGTAGTATAAATGGACAAGTCTTTTCATGAATCAAAAGATATCTTTGGTGTGTCTAAAAAAAATATTGAGAGATTTTTTGTTGAGGTTGAAAAATCTTCTCCAAAATATCATCAATCAGTAGCAAAACTTCAGCAAGATTACATAGATGCATGGAAAACTGTGATTAATTCAGCCATTTCTTTGGAACAAGAGTATGCAATCAAAGCAGGTTTCAAGACGGAGGTACCTGATTCTGTTCTAAGAACAATCCGTGATATTACCGATATCTCTCTTCAAGCATATACTCAACAAAATAAAATTTGTGCAGATACAACAGAGGCAACAAAACAGGCGTTTAAAACATTTAATCAAAATACAAAATCGTTTGCAACTCTAAATAAAGAGATTATGGGTTATATCATGTCTGTATTTGAACAGAAATTAAATACTTAATACAATTTTTTGTTCAGGATGGATCAAAAAAGAGGAAAAATGTGTTCGTGATTTATGCAAGTGCTTTATCAATCATACTTTTGTATGACTCTTTAGATGCAGCACCTACTTGTTGGCTGACTATTTCACCTTTGTTAAGGATGATCAAAGTTGGAATACTAAATACATTGTATTTTGATGCCAATTCATTAGCCTCATCAACATTTACCTTGACAAATTTTACTTTGCCTTCATAGTCATTTGCCAGTTCTTCTACTACTGGACTCACCATTCTACATGGACCACACCATTCGGCCCAAAAGTCTACAAATACAGGGATATCAGAGTTTATCACATCTACTTCCCAAGACTTTACATCTGAAACTTGTGTAACTGCCATTGTATTGTTGTTTTATTGACCGTACCTAAAAATGTTCATCAGAATTAACACCTTATTTTTTGTTGGATAATTAATTTTGATATATACTTAAATGACGTTTTGATAAAACTCAGATATGAGTTCAGAGAGCAGACTTAAAAAATTAAGAGGTTCCGGAGGCTATGTTATGGCTAAAGTAACTGATGAACAACAGGTGAAAGGAAATCTTGGGGGTCCTGATCTATTTTTAGCACCAATGGGTAGATTAGATGCAGCAACAATTACTAAATATTTTTGCAATACTTGTGAAAAAGAATTTGATGGTCCTCCAAAAATAGAATTTGAGAATCCTAATGAAGAAGTTGCAGAAAATCTAATTCTTGCAGAAAAAGGACAATACATATGTAATTCATGTAATTCTTCAATCGCGGAATATAGAGAATTCAAGAAAAAAGATGAAGCAGTTGAAATTGGAAGCGCAAAACCTGTAGGGGATATAGTTGAAAGTGTACCACAACAAGTTTCAGAGCCTACAACACAAACTCCAAAAGAAACAGTTACACAGCCAGGTCCAGTAACATCAATCACTTCTATTGAAGGAAGAATAGTATATGATGAAAATGCTAACAAAATTGGAGTTGCAAAACAAGTGGGTATTGATTCTACACAGTCAATGGTTCTAGTATTAACTAAAAATGATGGTACTGATGGTAGTATTTCATGGAATAGTATCAAAAAGATTGGAGACATAATTCTTCTAGGAAATCCAGAAGATACTACTCAACCAGGAAAATGCTCTGATTGTGGATTTAAGAATAAAGAAGAATCCAAATTCTGTGAAGAGTGTGGAACCAAGCTCTAATAGCTAACAAATTTAATCAATGATACTACAGGCGATGATGTAATTGGCAAAAAGATCTGTCTCAAAAGGAGTTATCAAAGATATTGCTATCGTTGGGGTAGGGGTTTTAGTAATTTGGTTTGGCTTAACATTAGCATTTGGGACACAAAATCCGTTTTATGTAGTTGCAAGTGGAAGTATGACTCCAGAGTTACAAGTATATGATGTCTTAATAGTTCAAGGACATGAGCCTTTTGAAGATATTGAGATAGGAGACATTATTGTATTTAATAGACCATCAGACCATAACAGAGTAATTGTACACAGAGTGGTTTCAATAATTGATGATGATCCCATAACACTTAGAACGAAAGGAGATTCAAATGCAGCATCAATTCCGGGAACTGACTTTCCAATTACTCAAGAAGAATACATAGGAAAAGTAGTATACACACTTCCACAAGTGGGATATGTTACACAGTTACTAAAACCACCAATTAACTATTTCATAATTGTAGTTGTAATAGGGATAATGATTGTTAAACAAATTACAAATAAGAAAAAGGAAAAAAAGATAACAGTTTCAGATCCAGTTGATCTAGAAAATCAAGATACAATTGAAGAATTATCAGATATTTACAAAATAGAAAAAGATCATGAATATTCTGAACATGTAGAAGAATTAGAAAGTACAGAAGACAAAAAAATAGATTCTGATGAAGCAATTAAAACAGATGAAGAAACATCTGAGAAAGATAAAGAAGAATAAATCAAATCCGCTAAAATTTAGGCAAACAGGTTCACATTATGCCAAGAAAAAGCAGTAGATCGTCCTGTTTGCTTGGTGAAGTAATTACGTAAAATTAACTAAAAAAGGATTCTAAGAAATCATCAGTTTCAAGAGTAGAAGTACTTATCAACAAACAGAAAATTCCTAATTCAAATTCATGATCAGATCTTTTGAAAACTATTTCAAAGTCTATAAAATAGAGTCTTTTGTTTGGAATATTCGTTTAAAGTATCCAGAAGGTTCTGATGGTTTTTCAATATCATTAGTGATACCAGCTAGCTTCTTTGCAAGATTCTTTTTGTAGCCAATTTGCATCTGTCTTTGAATTTGAATTCTTTGTGCTTGTGGGGAACCGGCACCGTGCATAGATTCCGTAAGATATCCCACAGAATTTCTTCCAAGGGTCATGTTTTCAATTAGTCTAAGAATTCTCATTCTGTTTTCAACATCAACACCTTTTCTCCCTACAAGGAATCTTTTGAGTAATGGACCGGCCACTGGATGTCTAAAGTCCTTTTCAGATGGAAGAGTCACTACTAGTCCACCTGCAATGTCTTGTGCAAGTCTACTAATCTCATATGGGAATCGAGTGACGTTGTGTTTGCAAACTTGTGCAAGCATATCTTCATTTAGATATACACCTGATTTTAGCTTGTGTCCCAGGTAAGAAGATGCAATTCCCGCAGCAAAGATTGATTCGTTAAGATGAGTCATCTCAACAATTTTGTCTTTGATGTGAGATACATTTGGCACCCCATTATAGTCAGCAATTGTTGCTGCAGCACCAATGAGTACATCACCAAGTCCTGTTTTGCATACATAACTACGTCTATGATAACAAGTAAAACGCTCTATAAGCGAAGATGCGTATTCATATTCTCCATGCATGAAAACTTTGTCCCATGGAATAAACACTCTTTCTAAAATCATCAAGGCTTCTTGCCCAGCAAATTTTGCGTTACCATCATCAATGTCACCGTCTTCCATACTTCTAGTGTCACAAGACTGTCTACCATAGATGTAAGTAACTCCTTTAGCATCTGCTGGAATCACTCCAACAAATGCCCAGTCTCTGTCATTTTCTGTTAGTCTAACTGTTGGCATCAAAATTATCCAATGTGAATTAATACAACCAGTTTGGTGTGCTTTTGCACCAGAGACATAGATTCCTTTATCATTAGTCTCTACTACTCTAGTAAACATCTCTGGATCATCTTGTTCTGATGGTCCTTTGCTTCTATCGCCTTTAGGATCAGTCATTGCACCACCAATTACAAGATTTTCTTGTTGAACCATCTTTACAAAATCTAAGAATCTCTTATGATAGTTTGTTCCATGTTTTTCATCTATGTCAAAAGTTACAGAGTGTAAAGCATTCAATGCATCCATTCCAACACATCTCTGAAAACATGTTCCAGTGTTTTGTCCTAGTGTTCTTTGCATTTTGTTTTGTAAAACTAAATCTTCTGCACTTTCTACAATGTGCAAAAATCGGTTAACTTTAAATCCAGAAATAGCTGAATCAGCGGTAGCTAGAGATTCGTCACGTACTGCAAGATCATAAGTTTCTGCAACTGCATTAATTGATGGTCTAATCATTGGATGATCTACTGGTTCTTTAACTAATTCGCCAAATAGGTAAACTACTAGATTACGGCCTCTAAGACTTTGGATATAATCATCACCAGTTCTAATTGTCTTTAAGACATTAGCCATGTATCAATATTCGTCTTCATGATGTATAAATATTCTAGATCGAAATGAGTAAAAATTTAGGAATAATTGTAATCAGAGTCCAATTCGAACATCAAGAATTCTACAACCCTTTCCTTTCTCCATTACTAAGACAGGGTTCATGTCTAATTCTTTGATCTCCTCAAAGTCAGAAACTAGTTGAGACAATCTTTGAATGCATTCAGAAAGTTTTGATATGTCTGAAGGTTTTTCACCTCTTACACCTTGTAGGATTTTTTGGGTCTTAATTGAGGCTATCATGTCATCAGCTTCTATTTCAGTTACTGGTGCTAGTTTGAATGTAACATCTTTGAGAACCTCTACATAGATTCCACCCATTCCAAGCATAATTACTGGTCCAAATCCAGGCTCTAACTTTGAACCAATGATTAGTTCTTTACCACCTTTTACCATCTCTACAATTAAGACACCTTTGATCTCGGCTTTCTTGTTGTAATTTTTAGCATTTTTAATAATTGTTTTAAATGCAGTTTTAAGCTCTGCATCATTTGTCAAGTTTACTTTAACACCACCTGCATCAGATTTGTGAATAATTTGAGGTGATACAATCTTCATCACTACGGGATAACCAATCTTCTTTGCAATTTTTACTGCTTCAGATTCTGTTGAAGCAAGTGCGCTTGAAGGTATAGGTAATCCATATGCCTTGAGAATTTCTAGTCCTTCTTCTTCTAGAAGATTTGGTCTTTTCTCTTTTTTAGCTTGATCAAAGATCTTCTTTACTTTTTCTTTGTTTACTTTGAATTTAGTAATTTTTCCGGTTGGAGATTTAATCCAATGAGAAAATCTCAGCATTGCTGCAAGAGTTCTGATTGCACCCTCAGCATAAGTGTAATATGGAACATTTCCTTTTGCCAAAATTTCTCGGTTGGTAATTCCTTCATCTAACCCCATCAAACTTGCAAGCATTGTCTTTTTGTACTTCTTTGACATTTCAACTATTACTTCTGCAAGTTTATCATAATTGAGAGTTCCAGAAGGAGTACACATAGTGATAACAGAGCCAACTTTTGGATGTTTGAGTACACGGTCTAAAACATTATGAAATCGGTTAAAATCAGCATCACCTACTATATCAACAGGGTTTCGAGAGCTTCCCCAAGGTGGAATTACCTCATCAATCTTTTTTCTAATACTTGAAATATCTGCCATCTTAATTTTTGACTTAGAACATGCATCAGTAGAGATAATTGCAGGACCACCGGCATTTGAAACAATTACAAGATCACCTCCTAATGGCAGTGGTTGTTTAGAAAACGCTGTTGCATAATCAAAGAGTTCTTCCATAGTATCAACTCTGATCGTACCAGATTGTTTCAACACTGCATCATAGATTTCATCTGAGCCCATCAAAGCTCCAGTATGAGACATTGCAGCTTTTGCACCTTCTGGACTACGTCCTGATTTAAGAACAAGAATTGGTTTTTTGAGTTTTTTAGTAATATTTTTACAAACTTTAAGAAATTCTTTACCATCGCTCATATCTTCAAGATACATTACAATTACTTCGGTTTGTTTATGATTTGCAAGTATCTTTAGAATGTCAACTTCACTCATTGTAGCTTTGTTTCCAAGACTGATCACTGCAGAGAAACCTATTCCTTGAGCACTGGCATCTTCAACTAATGCAGCACATATTGCACCACTCTGTGATACAAGAGCAATTTTTCCAGATTTTGGTGTAATTTTAAGAAATGTTGAATTCATCATTGTCTTTGGATCAAGATTCATGACACCAAGACAATTTGGCCCAATAATTTGCATATTATATTTTTTAGATATGTCCTTAATTTCTTGTTCACGTTTTTTTCCTTCTTCATCAACTTCTTTGAAACCAGCTGTAATGATAATGACTCCTTTGATTTTTTTCTTGCCACATTCTTCTAACACTTGTGCTACCAATGTATTTTTGATAACAATAACTGCAAGATCAATTGGTTTTGGAACGTCTAAAACACTCTTGTATGCTTTTTTGTAAAATACTGTGTCTCGTGAAGAACTAATTGGAAAAACAGTTCCTGTAAAACCATTCATAATGTTTGATGTAATAGTAGCTCCAACACTTCCTCTCTTGTCAGACGCACCAATTACTGCAATTGATTTAGGTGATAAAAAGACAGACACTGCCATGTAGATTGGATCTACGGATTTTAGATAATAAAGTTATTCATAGAAATTTCTGATCTGTGATTTTTTAGCTTCCCAGCATTTTTCCTGCTAGATTTTCTTTTCTAGGAATCCATACTATTGAAAGATTAGAAAATTTTCCCATAATGCTCCAAGCCTCTCGTGCTAGAATTCGAAGTTGTTCATTATTTATTGCAAATTCATGATTTAATTGATTTACAGTATTTTTAGAATCACTGTAAATAGTAATTTCATCATTTGAATCAACGTACTTGTTTAATGCAGAAATTATGGCCGAGTATTCAGCCTGATTGTTAGTAATCTCTAATTTTTTTTCATAGAATGATTCTCCTGTCTCTTTAACATAGTATCCATATCCACTATTAGGACCTCCAGAACCATCAACATAAACACTAACTTTCATCTTTATACAACCTCACCAACTTTACATTCAGATTAACTACTATCAAGAAAATTACCGCGGATATACTTTGTGATATAATTGATGCCATGTATGGATCATAGTCTATTGTCAAAAAATAATACTGCAAAACCCATCTAACAATAGCGTAAACAATTTCAGCACTTCCAAGCGATGTTACTAATTTTATGAGATCGCGTTTTAATTTTACATTATCTGTACCGCCAGATTCATTGCGATATTTTTTTCTGTTATCAAAATAGTATAACACACCAAAAACTGAAAAGTAAATTGAATAATCTGCAATTGTAGTATATGTTGAGTTTAGATAGTCTTCTTGATCAGATAAAAGTTGAGCAATTGCTGCAGAAATGATTATTGATGTTACAATTGCAATTATAATATTTTTGTTAAGTTTAAGATAGTCTTCTAACATAATTTTAATTATTTTTTGTTACAATTAAACTAAGGTCAATCCAAAGTAATCTTTAGGAATATTATCAATCCTGCAAGTTCTGCAATACCTACTCCCAGCATATATGGAAATATTTCATTTGAGAAAAGCATCTCCATTGAGAAATATGCTAGGGCACCAATGACATTATGTAAAAACAGCATTACAGTAACAACAATCATACCTAATGGAAGCTGCGCTCGAGTTTTTCCATACATCTTTCCAAATATGGCAATTAAAATTCCAAGAATGCACATATTGGCAATTGAAACAATAGATAAGATTAGTGATGTAGGTTCCATTTAGTGAAAAACACCTCTTGAGGTTTTATTTACTTTTATCCAATTTTCTTTCAATTTCTTCAAATGCCTCGATATTTACTTCAAGAAAGGTAGAGATGAAAAAGATAACGCCATATTTCTCTCCAACTTTAGTAATCATGTTATTTTTTTCAAGTACTCTAATATGATGTTGAATGGCTTTGTAATCTAGACCTAGCTCTTTTGCTAGTTGGTTAGTGTTTAGTGGATTCTCCTTTAGTTTTGAAATAATTTTTAGTCGATTCAATCCTCCTCGAGAAGCTGCAAATACAAACCAAAGCAGTCTTTTTGCATCAGGATCGTTTGCCATAAGTAATGAAAATTCTTCTAGTTTACTACTAAAAGGTATTTTATGATTATATCATAATGGAAAGTATAAAAAACATAATCAAGCAAATTTTATTGAAATAAAATGATGTTAAATTATGATGCACCGTTATACAGACCACCTTCAGAATCAAAGTCATTAATTTTCCAAATAACAATAGGTTGTTCATTTAACGAATGTTCTTTTTGTGACATGTATAGATCAAAAGAATATTCTGAAAAAACATGGGATGATGTGAAAGCAGAAATCGATACGATGGCAAATTATTTGCCTGACACTAAAAGAGTGTTTCTTGCAGATGGAGATGCGTTGAATCTTGATTCCGAGTATATGATAAAAATTGTAAAATACATTAAAGAAAAATTTCCAAAGCTTGAAAGAATTTCATGTTATGCAATGCCAATGAATATTCTAAAGAAAACACCTGAGGAACTAAAGAAAATGAATGAGGCTGGATTGGATATGTTCTATCTAGGAATTGAAAGTGGTTCGGATATAGTTCTCAAAAAAGTTACAAAGGGGGCTATTGCAAAGACAATTACAAAATCAGTTAACAAGGCAAAAGAAGCAGGTTACATAATGTCATGCATGATAATTTTGGGATTGGGTGGAAAAACATATTCTAAAGAACATATCAAAGGTACTGCTAAAGTGATTAGTGCATGTTCACCACAATATGTAGGAGCTCTTACATTGTATCTGGAAAATGGGATAAAGCAAGAATTTCTTGACAAATTTAAAGAACCATTCATTAAAATTAATGATGATGAATCATTAGAAGAACTTCATGATTTGATCAGTCAAATAGAAACTAAAGATGAGATTATTTTTCGAGCAAATCACGGTTCAAATGCATATACAGTCAAAGGTACTTTTCCACAAGACAAACAAGAGATGTTAGATAGAATAGAATGGATGAAACAGCATCCAGAAATTATGCGTCCAGAAGGACTACGAGGATTCTAGATTATCAATTATAGACTTCAGACTTTCTGGCAGTTCTGGTAATTCAGTATGGCTTTCATTGTTTTGAAGGTTTTCAGGTCCTATGCGTCTGACTCGTTGAGTTCCAATAAGCGTATCAATACTTCTTTGAATATCTTTTTCAGATAAAACATCCTTTAATTTTTCAATGATAGTTTCTTCATTTTCATATTTTTTGATTGCATACTGAACAATGATCATTTTTTCATTCATTGAATAGTCTGTCATATAAAAATACAAATTTGTGCAGAGTAAAAAACATTACCTGTTATTTAGAAAGTTTCTTTTCAAGTTCATCAATTTTTGGAATACCTATAAACTCTAATTTCTCATTAATTACTAATCCTGGAGCAGTAAAAATAGGATATTTTTCTAAATATTCTGGTTTTTCTGTAACATCAATCAAATCATATTGTACTCCAAGTTTTTCCAACATTTTTTCTAAAACAGCACAGTTTGAACAATCAGGGGTAGTCAGAACTTGAACTTTCATGACTCTGTAAACTGTTCTGGGCTTTTCTCAAATGCCCATCTACATGTAGCACAACAAAATCGATATTCTTTTCCATTATGAACAAATAGTTCACCTTTTTCTCCTACTTCCATTCCACATACAGGATCTTTCATGTTATTACCTCTCTTTTTTTCTTGATAAAATACCAAACGATTGGGAATGCAATTATACATATAAACAAAAATGGTACAACTTGCTCAGGCATTTCAGCTTGACGTTTGTGTTCATGTTCACCCATTTCAAATTCGGATGGGATTGGAGTCATTGAAACAATATTGTTCCATAGAATATGAATAATTGTACTTTCATACCATTCATGTCCACCAGGAATACCATTGATTATCAAAAATGCACCAATAATAATTAACATCCAACCAGTAAGCTTTTCTATCTTTTCACGATTTACTGTTATTCCTTTTGTTGCATTTACTCCAATAATTGCAAGAACTGATAACAAAATTAGAGGAATTGCACGACCTACACCATGTACTGCTCCTAAGCTTGCGCCAATCTCTACACTTCCAGTTCCTGCAATATAGATTAAAAGCCAATAAAATAATGGGTTTGGACATCCAACACCAGCATTACCTAATAGTAATCCCATGAAAAATGATTTAGAATAATCACCGCGATTTTGGATGAATTTTGGAGTTCCTGAATATGCTGGTAACTTTAATGTAAATAATTTCAATTGTGACAGTCCAAAAATGAACGCTGCAATACCTGCAATCATAAACATGTAACCTGAAATATCATCTAAATCAGCTGTTTGTCCAATTGCTCCAATACCTATACCATAAAGTGAAATTGTGATTGTAAGACCTGCGCCAAACAACAATGCCATTGTCAAGCCTTTCTTGCCACCTTTTCCCATGCTAAGTGGAATTATAATGAAAACCAAGGGAAGTGTGCATGGCAGAATTATCATAGATAGTCCTGCAAGATATGCGATGATTAACCAAGAAGGATAAGATAGTTCTTGACCTGCGCCAATTGCAATATCATTTGTTACAGCAAAAATTCCTCCAACAAAAATTAGTGAAAACATGACAAATGCAACAAAAATCAGGGACTTTTTTGTGCCTATTTGAGATGACATGATAACAGTAATTTTATCAGATATTTAATGAATGATTGAGGATTGTTTTACCATTAAAAAGTGAATTCATTCCAAATATTATAGAAGTTTAGAAGACTGAAGTTTTTGGAAATGTCGTGTACTTGATATGGATGAGTTGTTATCACGTAACACGACATTGGAGTATTGTATAGTATTTGCTCTTCAGTCTTCATTCATTTCATGTTTAAATGGAATAATAAAATAGATCAGAGACATTATTTACATTTGTATGAATTTGATATTGAAATTTGGATAAATATTAAGATTTTTCTGAGTGTTATTTAAATTTCATTTTTATGTATTTATTATGACGAGGAACTATCATATCAACCTAGGTAGACAGGTAGGAAAAAAGGAAAACACAAAAAGGATGGAAGCATCTAAAATTTGTAGTTTTCCTAAATTTCTCGTTTTCTAATTCGTTAAATTGAATAATAGTTTTTTTGTGATAAAATAAAAAATGGAATAACGCATTTAGTAATTTTATTCGTAACATTTTGTTCTAGAGTTTTGCTATCTCAGAGTAATCTATTATCTTCTTTTATGGTATTTAGAACAATATGAGTTACAGTATTTTCAACATTAGGAATCTCAAGTAATTTCTTGACAAAACTACTGACTGATTTTCTATCCTTAAATTTCGCTATTACTATTGTATCCGCATCTCCAGTTATATCATAAACGGCAATTACATTATCTTGTTTTGCAATCTTATTTTCAATTTCCAACATTTTGCCTTTTGTAGTTTTGATTTCAATTACTACGGTAATATCATATCCAAGTAATTCATGATCAAGACGAACAGAATATCCTTGAATGATCTTACCTTCTTCAAGTTTTTTTATTCTGGAAATCATAGTTACAGTAGATACACCCAATCTATGAGCCAGTTGTCTCGCAGATTGCCTTGCATCAATAAGAAGATGATTTAGAATTTTGGTATCTCTATCATCCATCTTCATACAATATACTAACTATACAAATATTTAAGAATTTAATATAATTCTATATAGATTTAATGTATTATTGGAAAACACCTTATAATTATCTAATCATAATACTCTGTAATGACTATGCTAATTACTACTGAATCAATTCTAGAAAAGATTCAAGTGCATTTCAAGAACTATGGAATCAAATCATCGATATCAGAACAAAATCTTGATTTTGAAGCAGATTATTTAGACGCATGTTTTTTGGGAACAAAGGATGGAATTGGAAATGCGGGTTCCTTAAAACTAGAAAATTCTCCAATTGACTATATCCACATCATAAAAAAACAAGAATACGCAAAATGTGACTTTGTGATAGGTGGTCATGTTGGAATGGGAGTTCACAAACACTCATGGTGGAAGATGAGATTCTTTCTAGCATTTCCAGAATCAATTCATATTGGACCTTTTGATATTGGAACAGTTACAACAATAAAAAAAAGACTGTTCCACTCAGAAGTTGAGAGTTTTATGTGGAATGGATATGAAAAACTTACTACATTACCTCCAGGATTAGTAAAAGACAATGTTGCTGAACCACTATACGAGGATCAAAGATTAAGAAGATTAATGATAAAATGTTTACTTAAAGAACGAATGATTACAATTTCTAGATATTCACCAAATCATGAATCAAAAGCACTCAAAACAAACTCCAAGATAGTAATTAAATCAAAATGGAAACTTCAGAAGGATCTCTTTGTAGATTACGATACTATAGAGATGTACGAAAGAATGGCAAAGATAACAAAACAGATAGTTAACGATCTAAAATATAATTTAACATAGGATATATCAAATGCTCTCTATACAATTTAAAACAAAAGATTCATTGATAAAAGAGATTCTCGATGCACCACTAGGTCATGTAATTACTGTATTAGAAAATCATCTCAATTGCAACATAAAGTTGGATTTGATAGAACAAAACACTTCAAAACCTGGTTCAGAATTTGAAAGAAAGATTACAATTTCTTCAAACAATTTACCTCTGATCAAAGCAATCATAAAATTTGACAAAAAGACTCTGCCAAAACTTGTTGTAAGTCAGTTACTACAAAAAAGGAAGTTAGTAGGCACGATTTTAAGCATGAATAACATTCCAAACAAAAAAGATGTTATTTTTCTAAAAGTGGAAGAGGGAAGAAAAATTATCAGAGTTTATCAAATCAAATATGATCAAAATATTTTCTTTGAGATATCTGAGGAGATTAGACTTGATTACATTGATGTTATCAAAAAAGAATTTGTTAGAGGGGAGAACTGTGGAAATGAGTAACCCATTTCCATTAAACCCATATCCACCTGATAATACCAGACCAGCATTTGACCTAGAGATATATGAAGACTGGAAAGAATAATACATTACAAAACATAGTTTAGGGTGTAAAAGGGTCTGTGTTTTAGTTTAGATCCTTAAGAAATTAAAAAGAGAGGAAACATACCCAAACAATCCTGTAGAGAGAGCATTGGATGAATTTTATTTTGGGTATGTTACCAATCTTCTATAATTCCTTTGTAAAAAAAATTAATAAGTTGATCTAAGTCAATACGGTATGCCTAATTTTAACAAACCAAAAATAGTTTAGAATCTAAATTATTTTGTTTGTATATTGAATCATATTATATTTTTTTCATAGAGATCATCATTTGCACATAAATCTTCTATTATTGTTTCAATATTTTGATTCTTTCTTCAATATTTTCTATTCTTTTTTGAATATTTTCGACATGTTCTTCAGTTACTTGTTCTTTCAATTTTAATTTCCCCGGCTTTAAATTCGCTTTCATTGTTTGATAATCCGAAAAAGGTTCGTCACAATTTGGACACAGTATAGCTTTGTTACCGATAGCAATTGTTTTACATTTAAAACATATTTTCAATTTTTCTCATTTTTTCTTTAATCATTTTTTATATAATTATTATCACTATGTTACGGCATCCCTTTAATGAATAAATTAGACACTAAAGCATACCGCATTAAAATTTATAGCATATATAATAAAATAAATTTTAGGTTGTTTATATTCAGAGATATAGAATAATTTTTGTGTGTATTATTCAAAATGGAATTGAGGCATGAATAAATTAGTCATTATTTCTGTTATTATTGCAGTTGTAGTAATTGGTGGACTTTTAGCCAATTTCATATTTACAAACAATTCTGAGATATTAACAAAGACACCAATTAAAATTGCAATTAATGAATGGCCTGGATATGCTCACGCATTTCTTGCAGAAGAAAAAGGATTTTTTGAAAAAAATGGGGTAGTTGTAGAATTAGTTTTTGACAGAGATTACACTGCATCTCAACAACGCTATATTGATGGTGAAGTTGATGGGGTCTTTGAAGTATTGCCGGATACAATGTTTAGGAATACACAAGGCTCACCATCAAAAGTTGTTTATCTAATGGACTATTCTGAAACTGGAGATGTTATAATTGGTTCAGTTAACTCTATTGAAGAACTAAAAGGTCAGACAATAGGAGTAGAAGGCATAAACACCTTTTCACATATCTTTGCTCTTAAAACAATTGAAGCAAATGGAATGACAGAAGGTGATGTTCTTTTTGAGATAGTACTAGCACAAGATGTACTCAAAAGATTAGATGATGGAACTATTCAGGCAGGACATACTTGGGAACCAACAAAATCAAAGGCTCTTGAAAAAGGATATAGTGTATTAGCTAATGCCGGTGATTTTCCATATTTAGTAACTGATGTTTTAGTTTTTAGTCAAGAGATCATTAAAGAACGACCAGATGATATTCAAAAAATAGTTCAATCTATGTTTGAGGCTCAAGAATATCAAAAAGCAAACTATGATGAATCTATTAGAATTATGGCAGAGGCAGAAAACGTATCTGTGGAGTCTATGAAATCAGGATTGGAAGCTGTTTTTATGACTGATCTTGATGAAAACATCAAAGTTATGAATCCCTCAAATGATCCTACTTTAAAAAATGCAATTAACGTGATTGCAGAATTCTATTTGGAACGAGGGCAAATTTCATACATACCAACGTTCGATGAACTTATAGAATCAAAGTTTGTGAAAAAACTGAGTTTAAATTGAAAGTTGGCACATTAATAATTATTTCAACTATTTCCCTAGTCAGCATTTCCTTACTAATTCCATCAGTTTTAGCTATTACTAGCTTTTCAGAAGAATTTGAGAAAACTGTGAAATCAGATATTCAAATTTTAACAATAAATGCATTAGACAAGGTAGATCGATTAATGAATGCCAGAATAATTGACATTCAATTTCTAACATCTGACTTCAATCTAAACTTGGTAGGGGATCATAATTCCATTAAAGAGAAAATAGATTATTTGAGAGATTATGAAATCCAATCACAAATGTACACTTCTATTGCTATCTATGATGTGAATGGATTTAAAATTGCTGACACACGTAATCTAAAAATTGGGAGTAATGAATCAAACGAACTTTTTTTCATAGAAGCAATTCAAGGAAAAATATACCATGATAACATTCCTATAGAATCAAAAAGTTTAGGAATTTCAATAATACATTTTTCGGGTCCTATGTACGATGAGAATGGGAATATTGTTGGAGTATTAGTATTAAATTTTTCACTTAGTAAAATACATGATATTTTAGGTTCAGATGTAATATATTCAAAGCCAGTAGAGGTACATTTGATATCAAACGAGGGGTTGATCATTTATTCAAGTCATCCTCACAAAGGCATTTTGACAGAGGTAACAGAATTAACAACCTTTCAACATTTCTTTCAGTCAACTAATATGCAAATTTCAGTTTTTGAATTAACTGATGAAGGAGAAAAAGCATTGTTTTCAGCAGTTAAGCAATCAGGATTTCAGCAATATGAAGGGGATGATTGGATTCTAATCTTTGATATACCTTCAGCAGTTTTGTTTGAAGAAAGAGATAAGGAGGTATCTATCTTTATGTTAGTAGCTGGAATCATACTTTTCATGGCTATCACTGCGTCATTTTTAATAGCAAGAAAAATTTCAAATCCAATCAAAGAACTAGAACGAGAAATGAAAAAAGTTTCAAAAGGTGATTATGAAATAAATGTTGTTTTAGGAGGAGGTACAGAAATTGAATCTATGTCAAAATCATTCGAGAGTATGGTAATTAGTATTAAAAAAGGACAAAAACAAATTCAAAATCAAATAAAAGAACTAACAAAAATAGATGAACAAAAAGATGAATTTGCCGCAATGGTTAGTCACGAGCTAAAAACTCCCATTGTACCAATACAACTTTACACAGAAATGCTTTTGAAAGGAATTTTGGGATCACTGGATGACAAGCAAACAAAAGCATTACATTCTATTCATACCAATATAGAGTCATTAAATGCATTAGTTGATGATGTACTTGATGTCACAAAACTTGAACTTGGTAGATTAGCATTAGATAAAAAACAAGTTGACATAAAAAATCTTCTAACTGAAAGTACTGAATCATTGAAAATTTTTACTGCAGAAACGAAAATTGTCATAGAATTAGATCTTAATACCTCTGGAAAAATTTTTTGTGATCCAAAACGAATTAAACAAATACTAGCAAATTTAATTAAAAATTCTGTTGATTTTGTTCCAAAAGATTCTGGTCTAATCAAAGTCACAGTAGAAAAAAATCCAAAGTCTTTTGTTTTTACTATAACAGATAATGGTCCTGGAATACCTGTAGAAAATCAAGAATATCTTTTCCAAAAATTCTACAAGATAGATACATCACCCACTCGAAAACATGGTGGAACAGGATTAGGATTAACAATATGTCAAGGTCTAGTTGAGTCCCATGGAGGCAAGATATGGTTAGATAAAGAATATACTCAAGGAACTTGTTTTAAATTTACGATCCCTGTGGTGAAATCATGAATATTCTCATTATAGATGATAACAAGGACATTACTGATGCAATATCATTATTTGCTGAAAGTCAGGGTTATTCTTGTATAGTATCTAATGATGGAATGGAAGGATGTAATTTAGCAAAAAAAGAAAATTTTGATTTAATTCTGTTAGATATTGCAATGCCTGAATTTAGTGGATTTAATGTTTTAGATACGCTCAAAAAAGACAGTAATTTTGATATGAAAAAGATTGTAGTTATCACTGCATCAAATCTGGATAAGTTAACAACTGAAAAAATTGAATTGTTAGGTATTTCCAAACTTGTAAAAAAGCCCATATCATTAGATTTACTAGATGATATTTTCTCTCAATTTTCTTAGTTAATCAACTAGAATGTTTTGACCAATTCTGAATATTTTTTGGAAAGATTGTAGTCAGATTTAGAATTTGAAGACCTTCTTTATAGAATGCTTTGGTTTCGTTAAAAAATAATGTGTACCACTTTGCTAGCTCTTCATCATCTTGAAAAATCTGCTTGAGTTTTTTTACTCCCGACGTTCTTTTCTTTTTATCTAGGTATTGTTTTGGATTATACAATAAGCTAGTATAAAACCAGAATGAAATTTGATCTGCTAAATTATATTCGGAAATACTTGTAAGATTTTTACTATATTTTTCAGTTAAGAAAAGCATCAACTCATGAAAAGGAAAACTAGAAAATTCAGCACTTTTTTGGTCATCTAGTAATATACCTTTTGCTAAAATCTTCAAATTGTAAAGATCTTTTCCAATAATTGGTTTCAGATAATCCCATTTGCCAAAAACCTTTGGAAGAATATGTGCATACTTTGAAGATAGTATATTAATTTCATTATTTGTTGGGTTCAAGGCATCAAGACAATACAATATTCCATGTAATGAAAGGCGGTACCGATCAGCAGGAGCTCGCTTAAAGCTTTTTCCATCTTTTACTACCAATCCTAATTGCAGAATTCCTTCAGAAGATTTTCCTCTATCAACTCGTCCAATTAACAATCTTCGATAATTTTTTTCTTTAGTTCTTACCTTTGCAATATCATTTAGAACTATTACTTTTGCCAAATCCCAAGTGGTTGCAGTTCCATTTAGCATTAAAATTCGAAGTAAATGTTGTACATTTTGTTGATGTATTGTTTTTTTAATTTGAGAGGAATATCCAAAAAGTCGTTGTGCAGTAGGTCTAATATGGAATTTGTATGCTTGTAAATTTCCAAAAATACCATTTTGGGATGACAAAGGCATACCGTATTATGGATGTGAATACAATATAAAAATCACATGTACAAAGTTAGTACTCTTTACATTTTTTATTATTTAGATACCTTTTATGAAACTAAATTATACATGTACAATTGAACAACCAATCCTCAAAATCTATTCCAGTCAACGTACATTTCTTTAAACTATTTGAGAGTTTTACGAAGGACATCATTCAATACTTTGGAATAACTGTATGATGCTTGTTCTTGTTGAATCATTTTTGCTTGACGAAGTCTAAGTTTTTTGTCAAGGTCTTCATCAATCATTATTGTAACACGTTTACTCATGTATGATAATATGATTAGTATAATATAATATTATATTTTAAGTGCGGTATGCCTAATCAAATAATTTCATAACATATTTTGATTCAATTACCTAACAATTTTTATGATTAAATAAAACAAATCTAAAATAATATAATCAGCATGATGAAAGATTTAACGTGATCACAGGTACGCAATTAATAGAGAAATTTTTGTTTAAAATTGCAAAACAGTGGATTGCAGGTAATACTATTGATGATGCACTAATCTCAGCAAAAAATGCATACCAATCAGGC
>Ga0209988_10000228_pt1 | contig 32783 bp, 36 predicted proteins | sample N075metaG_FD_183115 | JGI IMG/M metagenome (GOLD analysis project Ga0209988, IMG submission 183115) | Deep subsurface microbial communities from Kermadec Trench to uncover new lineages of life (NeLLi) - N075 metaG (SPAdes) (version 2) | ecosystem: Environmental > Aquatic > Marine > Ocean trench... | reverse complement strand
GCCCGGTTGAACTGACGACACCGGACGGTATTCAGCGCGTCGATGTCGAAAGCGCCAGGGAGATGTTTGCTGCTACCCATGAGCGTATCGATAACATCGATATCTTCATCGCGGCGGCGGCCGTCGCGGATTACTGTGCCGAAAGCGTGCAAGAGAACAAGATCAAGAAAACCGAGGCGAGGATGTCGATCGAGCTCGTGCGAACGCCCGACATCCTTGCATCGGTTGCGGAGCTGGAAAACGGTCCATTCACGGTCGGCTTCGCTGCGGAAACTGAAAAACTGCGGGAATACGCGACCTCCAAGCTCGAGAAAAAGAATCTCGATATGATCGTCGCCAACCAGGTCGGCGAGAACCGCGGCTTCGACAGTGATGACAATACGGTCGACGTTTTCTGGGCGGCCGGAGAGCAGTCATTTCCGATAATGGCCAAAACAGAGTTGGCGTTGGCGCTGATAAAACTGATTGGCGAACGATACCTCGAGAGGTCTGGAGCCGGAACACAAAGCGAATTGCCTGACATGGCGGTCAGGGATTGACGAGCGAAATCATTGAGATCAATTCCACTCAAGATACTGGATTCACGTGTAGGTGACTCCATACCACTTCCCCATTATGCGACCGGCGGCGCTGCCGGCCTTGATATACGCGCCTGCATCGATGATGCGCTGACCGTGGAACCGGGGGAGACCGTGTTGGTGCCCTCAGGCCTCGCAATACACATTGAGGACACTCAGCTTGCGGCCGTGCTGTTGCCGCGATCAGGGCTTGGCCACAAACACGGACTCGTGCTGGGTAACCTGACCGGACTGATCGATTCCGACTATCAGGGCCAGATCTTTATTTCCTGCTGGAATCGCAGCCAAAAACCCTACGAAATTCAGCCGGGCGAGCGTATCGCACAGATGGTATTCGTGCTGGTCGAGCAGGTGACATTCGAGATCGTCGAGGCGTTCAATGACTCCGGCCGCGGCGAGGGCGGTTTCGGCCATTCCGGAACCGCATAAAAAAGCCGCGCTGGAAGCGCGGCGTATTTAAGATTCTGTTTGCTTAATTCAGACCTTTCAGCCTCCTGAATCGATCGACGTCGCCATCGAAACGGGCAACAATATTTTGCTCGTCCTCATGAAACCGTTCGAGATTTGCCTGGTGGCGCTCGACCGTGTCCTTGGTCGTTGCAATATCACTGGCCAGGTCAGGATCGATCATTTCGGCGTCGGGATCAGCACTGTACGGCTGGTAATTTGACGCCTCGTCCTGCAATGTAACCAACCGGCGTTTGAGATTGTTCAGGTACAGCTCTGTTACGCGGGCCTGAGCCTGGAACAGCTCCACACGCCGATCACGGTGGAGAAGGATTTCGTCGACTGTCAGATAGGTTGCGAGCAGGGCCTGATCCTGACGGCGCTGAAGGTCTCGCTTGAGCCGTAGCTCGTCCTGGCGTTTATCCTCTGCGATTTCTTCCGCGGTCCTCTTGGCGCGCATTATGCTAATGGTGATGCCATGATTATTGACGACGTGCCGCTCGAGATCGGTGTACTCCGCCGGAATGCTGTCACCGTAATGCACGATCCCCTCAACATCGACCCAGCGATAGAGTTTCTGCGTTTTCTCTGCAGCCGAGGCTGCCAGCGGCAGAAGCGCAAGTAAAGCGATGGATGTGAGCAAAATTCTCATTGGCCAAATATCACACAAAAAACAAGCCGTGAAGAGGGACCAGTTCAAGAAATGACAGCCTGATCAGCGCCCTGTGTTCCGTAAATATTCTATGCTTCTGTAAAAAAATCAATAACTTAGCTTAAACTCTGCTGATTGTACCGTATTTCTTCTTATATTTTAGAACAGGCTTAAGGTATTCCGCATATTCGCTTGATTCTTCCAGCATATCGATCAGATTCTCGAGCTTTAAGATGCTGATTACCGGCATTTTCAGGCTTTGTTCAAGCTCCTGCACAGCGGATCTGGAGTCGTGCCCGATTTCCTGGCGATCCAGCGAAATGACCAGCCCTGCTACGTCTGCACCGGCGGCGGTAATAATTTGATGCGCCTCCCTGGCCGCAGTTCCTGCAGTAATGACATCGTCGACGATCAGGATCTTGCCGGCCAGCGGTGCGCCGACGATGCTGCCGCCCTCGCCATGACCCTTGGATTCCTTGCGGTTGAATGCGTAGGGCACGTCGACATCGTGATGCTCCGCCAGTGCCGACGCGGCAAGCGCAACCAGCGGGATGCCCTTGTATGCTGGCCCAAAAAGCATATCGAATTCCACTTCCGATGCGGCGATCGCAGACGCGTAATAGCGGCTGATCTTGGCGGCCGCGTAGCCGCTGGAAAACAAACCGGCGTTAAAAAAGTAGGGGCTCTGGCGACCGGACTTGAGTGTGAACTCGCCAAATCGTAATGCGCCTAGCTCAAGGGCAAGATCGAGAAATTCCCGTTTGAATGCGCGCATTTTTTTGACTTTGTCTCTGCTTCTGTATGATGGCCCGCTTTGGCGTCGTTGTAATCGCAGCTGGCCCGGACTCAATGAGTATGCCACACAGATTCACCCAATACCGTACTTGCAATACTCTGAGCCTGCAAAATAGTGCTATCGAACACCAGGGAGAAAACGTTTGTTTCGAGTAGTCAGCCTGAACGCCAACGGCATTCGTGCGGCGGCGCGAAAAGGATTCTTCGACTGGATGAAAAGCCAGGATCCCGACGTCGTATGCATTCAGGAGACGAAAGCCCAGGTTCAACAGTTGACTGACGACTGCTTTTCCCCGGCCGGTTATCACTGTTTCTACGAAGATGCTGTCAGGAAGGGCTATAGCGGCGTCGCAATTTATTCGAAACAAAAACCGGAAAAGGTAATCCACGGCTTCGGCATAAAGGAGTTCGACGACGAAGGACGTTACCTCGAAGCTCGCTTTGGCAAACTCAGCGTTGTGTCGGTCTATTTGCCATCGGGATCGTCGGGAGAGGAGCGGCAGAAGGTGAAGTTTCGATTTATGGATGTGTTCGCGCCGCATCTGCAGAAGTTGCGGCGTCGCCGGTCGGAGTACATTCTCTGCGGTGACTGGAACATTGCTCACAAGCAGATTGACCTCAAGAACTGGCGAGCCAACCAGAAGAGTTCAGGCTTCCTGCCGGCGGAACGTGCGTGGATGGATGATCTGTTCGGATCGCACCAGTATGTTGACGCGTTTCGCACTATAAATGAGGAAGAGCATCAGTACACATGGTGGTCAACCCGGGGACGGGCCTGGGATAACAACGTCGGATGGCGGCTTGACTACCAGGTCGTCACGCCCGGGCTGAAGGACAAAGTCATTCGAACCGATATCTATAAAGTGGAACGATTCTCGGACCATGCTCCGCTGATCATGGACTACCAGTGGTGATCACAGAACCGGCGGCAGTCGCACCCGTCAAAGACCCGGGCTGGCGGTATTACCTGCAGGAGAAGATCCTCGTCATATTTTTCCTCGGCTTTTCCGCCGGGCTACCGCTACCGCTGGTGTATGCCACGCTTACCGCATGGCTCTTCGAGGCTGGCATGCCGACGAGCACGATCAGCATGTTTGCTTACCTGATGCTTGCTTACAGCTTGAAGTTCGTCTGGTCACCGCTGGTTGACGCCGTCGCTTTGCCTGTATTGACCCGTTGGCTCGGTCGCCGCCGGGCATGGTTGATCGCATCTCAAGTCGGTCTGGGGGCCACGCTGTACTTAATGTCCCGGGTCGATCCTTCTGTAGCTCTGACGATGTTTATTGTGATAGCAGCTTGCGTTGCCATCTTGTCGGCTACCCAGGACATTGTGCTGGATGCATACCGGATCGAGATTGCCGGCGTGGAAATGCAAGGGGTGCTCGCCGCATCCTACCAATATGGTTATCGCGTGGCGATCGTCGTCAGCGGCGCCGGTGCCTTGTACCTGGCGGACTTTATATCGTGGTCGGTCAGCTACGCGGTGATGGCGGGGTGCATGGTAGTTGGCATTGCCACGACGCTCTTCTGCAAGGAACCGGAAAATGTTACGCCACCGGAGTACCAATTCACAGGCACCATTGCCGAGAAAATTGCCAAATGGTTTCTCGCAGCCGTCGCCGGTCCGTTTGCTGATTTTTTCCGGCGCTACGGCTGGTTTGCACTATTGATGCTGAGTTTCATCGTTGTGTACAGGCTCAGCGATTATGTATTGGGAATCCTTGCGAACCCATTTTATCTCGATATCGGGTATACGAAGTCACAAGTTGCCAGTGTCGCCAAATTATACGGTCTTGGCGTGGCATTACTTGGTATAGGCGCAGGCGGATGGGCGATATTGAAATTTGGTCTGTCAAGGTGCCTGATTTCGGCGACCGTCCTGATCGCCTCAACTAATCTCTTTTTCGCGTTGATTGTCGTTACAGGTCCCGAGATCTGGGTTCTTGCGCTGACGATCAGTTTCGATAATTTCGCGCAGGGATATTCGGGAACGATATTTATTGCGTACCTGTCCAGCATTACCAACCTGTCATTTACAGCAACCCAGTACGCACTGTTTAGCTCGCTGTCTGTTCTGATCGCGAAAATTTCTGCAAGTTTCTCCGGCGCCGTACAAGAATCAATAGGCTGGTTCGGTTTTTTCCTTTATGCAGCAGCGCTCGGCATCCCATCGATCATACTCTCGATTTTTGTGGTCCGATATACGAAGACGGAGCGGGCGAATTGATCGACACGCCTGTGCAGGAAGTCGTCGTCTGCTCTCTGGAAGAGCTTGATGATCCGGGCAGCATGGAATTTCGGATTGGCGAGGGCGCCTGGCCTTTCAAGGGATTTATCGTGCGCCGGCGTGACAAGGTGTATGCTTACCAGAATTTCTGCATGCACGCCGGTCATCCGCTCAACTGGAAACCGGACGGCTTTTTGACCGGGGATGGCAGCCAGATTATCTGCTCATCACACGGCGCGATCTATGAAATAGAGAGTGGCGAATGCATCGCGGGCCCCTGCCCGGGCAAAAAACTGTGGCCCGTGGACGTAGAAGTCCGTGATAATGAGGTAATTGTTCGGCGCGAATCAACCACGACCGACCAACAAAGATCGCCCGGTGGGCCGGGCTTCTACTCTTGTCTATCGAGAAAACTCAAAGGGTCGTGATAACCCATTGGGATTTCGCCGCTGTCTTCGCCGAAAAAATCTTCCGGATCCATATCCACTGAACCGGACCAGTCCTCCGGCGCACCCACGCGCTCAAGCAGCATGCTATTCCAGGAATCGAGATCAACCTCATCAATTGTTCCGTCGAAGAACTGCACTTCAATCGTCGCGTCTTCGTCGTCGACCGCGACAATCTTGAGGAGATTCCCGTTGGTCCGCCGGTACCAATGCCCAATGACCGGGTATGCGATTGCCATGCTTCTATCCTTCCTGTGACTCCATCCCCGTTGTCGAATTTCCTATATCCCAATTTACAGAGCAATAAGGGAATTGCGCAAGTCGGCGCCTGGCGGCCTGGCGAAACACTATGTTTTTCAACAGACTGCTAATTCCTGATCAGCATCCAGTCCCAGATGCTGTGACCTTTGCGCAATCCGCGTTTCTCGAACCTGGTTGTTTGCCGCTCCAGTGACTCGAATCCGCCCTTATGCATGCAGCGCTCAGCCAGCGTGAATTCGGACGACTGAGCAATGACCTCGTCAATATGCTCCGCGTAATTTTCCCAGTCGGTCGCAATATGCAACGTTCCGGCCGGCGAGAGCCTGCTGGCGGCCAGTTTCAGGAAGGAAATCTGCACCATGCGGCGCTTGTGGTGCCGCTTTTTGGGCCAGGGGTCGGGGAAAAAAAGAGTGATCCGGGCAAGTACCGCATCCCCGACCTGCTGTTGCAATACCTCGATTGCGTCGTGTTTGATAACGCGGAGATTTTTCAGACCGGCATCCTGCGCATCGATCAGGCAATGACCAATACCGGGTTCGTGTACCTCGACGCCGAGAAAGTCGATTTCCGGCTTCTCGCTGGCCTCGTGTACCAGGGTTTCACCGTTACCAAAACCGATTTCAAGAACCCGTTCGGCTGAACGGCCGAAGACTTCGTCAAGATTCAGGGTCTGTGCTGAAAAAGCGATGCCATATTGTGGCCAGAGTTCGCTGAGTGCCCGGTGCTGGGCGGGCGTGATGCGCCCGGTCCGGCGCACGAAACTGCGGATCGTGCGCCTGCCTGATGGTCTCCCGGTCATGCCTGCATTGTATCCAAGGCGGCCCTGCGCTTATGCACCGGCATCCAACAGATGCGCTTCAGTGGCGGGGCCGGCCGGCGAATGTCGCGAACACGCCGGCGGCAATTAGCGTCCATGCGAGTTGCGGGAGAAATCCCGCGGTGAGGATCAGCGTCCCCGTAATAATCGTGGTGGCGCCCACTGCCAGCCAATACCGTTGCTTTTGCTGCTTTTTGAGTTGATCGCGAATTTCCCTCAGCTCGGGCGCCTGCACCCTGACCTGAAGATTGCCGCGTGAGATTTGCGCCGACAGGTAGCGAATGACTCCCGGTAATTCTCTGAGTGCTTCCCTGATCTGCGGCAGGTCCTCGCGAAGATTCCTCAGCATGGCACGTCCACCAACCTGCTCATCCATCCAGCGTCGCAAAATCGGGTGTGCTGTCTTCCAGAGATCGAGCTCGGGATAGAGCTCCCGGCCAAGGCCTTCAATATTAAACAGCGTTTTTTGCAAAAGGATGAGCTGCGGCTGAATTTCCATGTTGAAGCGGCGCGCTGTATCAAACAGGCGCAGCATTACCTGTGCGAACGAGATTTCCGCTAACGGTTTGTTGAATATTGGTTCGCAGACAGAACGCACCGCAGATTCCAGCTCATCGATGCGGGTATCCGCCGGCACCCACCCCGAATCCAGGTGCAGTTTTGCGATCTTGTGATAGTCACGATCGAAAAACGCGAGAAAATTTCCGGCGAGGTACTGTTGATCGTCCGGACTAAGCGTGCCGACAATGCCGAAATCGACGGCCGCGTACCTGGGTTTCTCCGGATCGTCGACCTGCACGAAAATATTCCCGGGATGCATATCGGCGTGAAAGAAGTTGTGGCGAAAAACCTGGGTGAAAAAGATCTCCACGCCATTTTCTGCGAGAACCTGGATGTTGGCGCCGGATTTTCGCAAGGCCGTCATGTCACTGATCGGGATGCCGTAAATTCTCTCCTGGACCAGAACTTCCGTCCGGCAGTAATCCCAGTACACCTCCGGTACGTACAAAAGATCCGAGCCCTCGAAATTTCGCTTCAGCTGCGCCGTATTGGCACCTTCTCGCATAAGGTCCAGTTCATTGATGACGGTCTTTTCGTACTCGGCGACGACCTCTAGTGGCCGTAGTCGTTTGCCATGCTCCCAGTACTTGTCTGCAAGTGCGGCGATCGCATACAGCACGTCCAGATCCCGCTCTATCAAATGACGTACTCCCGGTCGCAGCACTTTGACGATTACCTCGGTGCCATCCTGCAGCGCGGCCGTATGCACCTGCGCGATTGACGCCGCAGCGAAGGGTTCCTTATCGAAGCGCGAGAAGACATCATGGACTGATTTGCCGTAGGCCTGTTCCATGATCTCGATGGCCTGCTCCGCGGGAAACGGCGGTACCCGGTCCTGCAGCATTGCGAGTTCGTCGGCTATGTCCGCCGGTAGTAAGTCGCGCCGCGTAGAGACTGCCTGCCCGAATTTGACGAAGATCGGGCCGAGTTCCTGCAGGGCAAGCCTGATCCGTTTGCCGAGGGGCTCCGAGCGATCGGCGCTACGCGGAAAAAAATAAAAGAAAAACCGCAGCGGCCGCAGGAAGTGCGTTTTGCTGATGAGGTCATCCAGCCCGTGCTGCACGAGAATCCGCTGAATCCCTATCATTCTCGCTATCGTTTTAGCCCGCCACATGACTCAGTTTCCACGCTCCGCTTCGAGGCGCTTCACGCGCGCCTCAAACCTGGCGACGTCGTCCCGCAGTAATTCGACTTGCTTCCGAAACCCGTCTGTTTCGTAGTGGCTCGGCACTGCGCGACTTTCCTCCTGCAGGTATTCAGTGACATTCTGTCGCAGTGTGCTGCGGACGTCCTTCCCCCAGCGCCCAACGTTGCGTGCAAATTCGCCGATCGTGTGCGCGACAACGTCACCGACAGCGCCAGACAGCTCCTCTTCGAGATCAGGGCGCCCGTAGCGCAGTAAATTTTGAAATTGCGCCGCAAGCTCCACATCGCCCGTCAAATCTACCGCACCATCCCGAATCACGGCGTCGCCGTCACGGCCTGCGAGCCGGGCCAGTGACAGCAAGGATCCCGATACGACAATGTCGGGATCGTCGCTATACTCGGTGGTAAGAAATATTTCGCCGGGCCCGACGATGATAAACATCGCCAGCGAAGTATCTTTTACACGAACTGCAAACACGCGGTCCTGCAGCGCGGCACACAATTCGCGCGCCGGCGTTTTCGCCTGAATCTGCCGGTTGAGCAATGCCGCGAGCGGCCGTAGCAGTGTCTCAAGCGGATTCATTCAGATCTTGTATCCGACGTGCAGGGCAACTATACCGCCCGCCAGATTGTGATACCGGCAACGCTCGAACCCCGCGTCGCGCAGCATGTCTATCAGTGCGTCCTGGTCAGGGTGCATGCGAATCGATTCGGCCAGGTATTGATAACTCGCCTCATCGTTGGCCACGAGCTTGCCAAGAAATGGCAGTATCTTAAAAGAATACAGATCGTATGCGGGTTTGATCGCAGCGGACGGTTTGGAAAATTCAAGAATCAGCAATTTGCCGCCCGGCTTCAGGACGCGCAGCATGGAAGCAAGGGCCTTTTCCTTTTCTGTGACGTTGCGGAGGCCGAACGCGACCGTAATGCAGTCGAAACTCGAACAAGCGAATGGCAGGATCTCGGCGTCGACCTGAACGATCGAAAGGTTTCCGGCAACCCCGGCATCGATCAGCCTGCTGCGGCCCAGTTGCAGCATGCTGGCATTGATGTCGGCAAGGACGACATGCCCGCTGCTGCCGACCTGTGACGCGAATTTGCGGGCAAGATCACCGGTACCGCCGGCAAGATCGAGTACAGCCTGACCGCGCCGGATGGCCGCCTGCCCGATAGTGAAGCTTTTCCACAGCCTGTGCAGGCCGCCTGACATCAGGTCGTTCATCAGGTCATAACGGCCTGCTACGGAATCGAAGACACCTTTGACACGCCGCGCCTTGTCTTCGACGGGCACGGTTTCAAAGCCGAAATGAGTCGTATCCTTGCTCATCGCGTCAGCCGTTCGTAGTGGGTCGCCGAGCATACCCTGCTGCCTTCAGGCGGTCGAGATAAGCCTGCCATTTGCTGTCCCGCTCTGCGCCGAGGTCGTAAAGATATTTCCAGGTGTAGAGCCCGGTATCGTGACCATCGTCGAAGACCAGGCGTACCGCATAATGTCCAATCGGCTCGATGGCCGTGACCTGAACTTGTTCCTTGCCGGTCTGCAGGAATTCCTGTCCGGGGCCATGGCCTTGGACCTCCGCCGATGGTGAATGAACGCGCAGGAACTCGAATGACAGTTCAAAACGATTGCCATCGTCGAAGGCAATTACGATTTGCCGCGATTTTGTTTGCAGTCTTATTTCTGTCGGTGTGTAGTCCACGACCTGATTCTTGTATCAAATACCGAGCATGCTGCTAGAGAATATATCTGCTCAGGTCCTCGTCTTTGGATAGCTCGGCCAGGTGGTCATCAACGTAGCCGGCATTAATCTGCACGTGCGATCCGCTCTTGTCGGCAGCCTCGAAGGAAACGGTTTCGAGCAGGCGCTCCATCACGGTATGCAGGCGACGGGCACCGATGTTCTCGGTGTTCTCATTGACGGTGTAAGCAATCTCGGCCAGGCGGCGTACACCGCTCTCGACAAATTCCAGGCCGACTTCCTCGGTCGCAAGCAAGGCAATGTATTGCGAGGTCAGCGATGCATCCGGCTCAGTAAGAATGCGGACGAAATCTTCGGTAGTCAGTGACTTCAGCTCGACCCTTATCGGGAACCGTCCCTGTAGCTCCGGAATCAGATCGGACGGTTTGGATACATTGAACGCACCGGACGCGATGAACAATATGTGATCGGTTTTGACCATGCCGTACTTGGTGTTGACAGTCGAGCCTTCAACCAGTGGCAGCAAATCCCGTTGTACGCCCTCGCCTGACACATCGATGCCAACCGTCTCCGAACGCCGCGCGACTTTGTCGAGTTCATCGAGAAACACGATGCCCTGTTGCTCGACTGCTTCGAGTGCGCGTGACTTCAACTCCTCTTCGTCGATCATCTTGGCCGCTTCTTCGTCGCTCAGCAGCTTCAGCGCTTCTTTGACTTTCAGCTTTCTGGCCTTCTGGCGATTGCCGCCCAGATTCTGGAACATGCCCTGCAACTGGCTTGTCATTTCCTCCATGCCGGGTGGTGCCATGATCTCGATACCCACCGGAATCGCCTGAACGTTTATCTCGATTTCCTTATCGTCGAGCTTACCTTCGCGCAGCATCTTTCGAAATTTCTGGCGCGTATCGTTTTCCTGAGGTTCCGGCTCACCGTCGGCGGTAAAGCCAACGCCTCTCGGTGGCGGGGGAAGCAAGGCGTCGAGGATTCGTTCTTCCGCGGCGTCCTCGGCCCGGTGACTGACTTTCGCCATTTCCTCTTCCCGGGTCATTTTGACTGCGATGTCCATCAGGTCACGAATAATGCTGTCGACTTCGCGGCCGACGTAACCGACCTCAGTAAACTTGGTCGCTTCCACTTTTATAAAAGGTGCCTTCGCCAGCTTCGCCAGTCGCCTCGAAATTTCAGTCTTACCGACGCCGGTCGGTCCGATCATCAGAATATTCTTCGGCGTTATTTCGCTGCGGAGCGGTTCATCAACCTGCACCCGGCGCCAGCGATTGCGCAGCGCTATGGCGACCGCTCTCTTCGCCTCTTCCTGTCCGACAATATGTTTGTCCAGCTCCTGGACGATTTCTCTTGGTGTCATTTGTGACATGAGTGATATCCGTTACGAATCTGCGCGGGGCAGCTCTTCGACCGCGATGTTCTGGTTTGTGAAGACGCAGATGTCGGCCGCTATATTGAGTGCTTTCTCAACAATTTCCCGTGCACCCAGATCGGTGTTATTAAACAGCGCCAATGCCGCAGCCTGTGCATACGGGCCTCCGGAGCCGATAGCCATTAAATCGTGTTCCGGCTCGATCACGTCACCGTTACCGGATATTATGAATGAACTCTCTTCATCTGCAACGCACAAAAGTGCCTCAAGTCGTCGCAAGCGCCGATCGGTACGCCAGTCCTTCGCCAGCTCAATCGCGGCGCGGGTAAGATTACCGTATTGCTCAAGCTTGCTTTCGAAAAGCTCGAACAGGGTGAAGGCATCGGCCGTACCACCGGCGAATCCGGCAATCACGCGGCCGCCGGCCAGGGTCCTGACTTTGCGGGCATTACCTTTCACGACGGTATTGCCCATACTGACCTGACCATCACCGGCGATCGCAACCTTGCCGTCACGGCGCACCGAGATAATTGTTGTCCCTCGAAATTGTTCCATTTGGTTGATCCTTCAGTAGCAGAGACGGCAGGAGCCCACTCCCAATCCGCCTGCATCGATAAACACCGCCCCAATGGACAGTGCGGATTGATCTTTAGCGCATTCGTTTGAAGATGTGCTATCGCCCGCCGGGGCGGGCTCCTACGGGGCTTTTCCACAATATTTAACAGCCGAATAATCGGAAGTTCCCATCCATTCGAATCATTCGGACGTTTTTTTGATTCGTGCCCGTGGGTGGGTTTTGTCATATATCTGGGCCAGGTGCTGGAAGTCAAGGTGTGTATACACCTGGGTGGTGCTGATATTGGTGTGGCCGAGGAGCTCCTGGACGGCGCGCAGGTCATGACTCGATTCCAGCAGGTGGGTGGCAAATGAGTGCCTGAACATGTGCGGATAGACTTTGGTGCTGATGCCCTGCTTTTTTGCCCAGTAATCAACACGGGCCTGCACCGAGCGCGGGCTTATGCGGGTTCCTTGCCTGCTGACAAAAAGGGCGCTTTCATCGTTGGCGGCCAGCGTCACCCGTTCCTTCAGCCAGGCGGCCAGCGCCTTGAGGGCATATCGCCCCACTGGAAGAATACGATCCTTGTTGCCTTTGCCGGTCACGCGGGCAGTCGCGTCGGCAAGATCAACGTCGCCAAGATTGAGATCCGTCAATTCGGCCAGCCGCAATCCGGACGAATACATGAGCTCGAGCATCGCCCGGTCGCGTGCCACTAACGGCCCTTTGCCGGAAAAGTTCAGGAGACGCGCCATCCGGTCGGCATCGAGGTTCTCCGGCAGCCGTTTGCCTGCTTTTGGTGCGCTGATCGACTCTACCGGATTCTTTTTGACGTGTTTCTCCCTCAGCAAGTAGCGGAAAAACGTTCTGGTGGCAGAAAGCCGGCGCTGGATGCTCCTGGGGGAAAGACCCTTTCGAAATGACGAAGCCGCATACGATCTCACGGTCTCGTGATCGAGCTGTGGCCACCGTTCAATATCGATCTGCTCGCAGTAGTTTTGCAGCGAAATCAGGTCACGCCGGTAGTGTTTGCAGGTAAGTGTCGAGAGCCGGCGCTCGTATTCCAGGTGCCGGATAAACCTGTCGATCCAGTCTCGCTCGCTTTCGATCACAGTGTGGTTCTGCTAGTAGCGCTTTAAGGCCCCTGCTACCAATTCGCCCAGGCGAGTCAGAAAATCGACACTCATTCCCGGATGAAAATGATTCGCGTCAACGCTGCCAATGGCAAGAAAGCCGACTTCTGACTTGTTCCCCAGGGGAATCAACGCAGCCGAACCGACCTCATCAGTCTCTTTGCCAAACAGGAAGTCCCGTTGTGCATCCCGAACCTGACCGCAACGTGGTCCGCTACCATTTAAAAACGTGTCGAAAGCCTTCAGAGACTCGTCGTCACGTGCTACGGCCACGAAAAACCGGCCAACTTCAATGTCTTTGAACATTTCGGGGTTACCGAACAGCACCAGGATCGACTGGTCTGCGCCGAATCCGGCTCGAAGCGATTCCTCGATGCATCTGAGTGTTCCGCCGAGGTCCGAAGCTGCAAGCATTTGCAGCGCCAGGTTGTGAATTTTGACCGCCAGCGTGTCGTTTGCTTTCGCGACCTCGATCAGGTCCTTCAGCTTCCGCTCAAGTTTCAGGTCTTTTTGCCGCAGGACCGAAACCTGGCGTTCAACCAGCGAAACTGTGCCACCGGTGACGTGCGGCAGCCGGAGCGAGCCAAGAAGTGCACTGTGTCGTTCGAAAAAATCCGGGTTCTTCCGGAGAAAGTCATGGACTGCATTCTCCGACAATTCTTCCTCGATAAAGTCCGGATTGCGCTGCGTGCTCATAGGCCTGAATTTCCCCTGGTATGACGATTTTCTGCAGATCCATGACCGTTCGCCCTGGCCCCGGTGCAGCTTAACACGACTTAGCGATTCGACTGCGCCTCACAAATGGGCCGATGGACTTTTGCGGTGGACGACGGTAGTTTACATAAACTAATTATCACAGCAAAAAATATTCTGCCAAGGAATACCGATGCGGCACATTATGGTCATGAATGCCAAGGGCGGCTGTGGCAAAAGCACCCTTGCAACAAATATCGCTTCCTATTTTGCTGATGCGGGATATGGAGTCGCGCTGGCCGATTATGACCCGCAGCGCTCCAGCATCGACTGGCTCGAACGGCGCCCGTCCAATCGGCCGGAAATTGCAGGTCTGGAGGCTTACAAGGATGGCCTGAAGCATGCGCCGCGCAGTGCGGATATTCTCGTCATCGATGCGCCGGCCCGATCACACGGCAAGGAACTGACAGACCTGGTCAGGCATGCCGAGACGATCGTTGTTCCCGTGCTGCCCTCGACCATCGATATGCAGGCGTCGGAACGTTTTATCAAAGAACTGAAGGCTGTCGGTAAGGTTGATCGCAATGAGGCCAAGATCGGCGTGGTAGCAAACCGGGTTCGCGAATATACACTCATCTTCGAAGAGCTGGACGAGTACCTGACAACGGCGAGAGTGCCCTACATTGCGGCCTTACGCGAAGCGCAGAATTACATCAGGGCATACACCCGCGGACTTGGAATTTTCGAGTTGCCGGAATATCTCGCATGGCCCGACTGGGAGCAGTGGGAACCACTGACAAAGTGGTTGCGGAGTGTTCGTAGCCAGCCGTAGCAGCCCGCCCAAGCAGGCGATGTTCTTTGATTGGAAGCGGTTGATTAACGCTTGGCAAACATTGAAGGCCATGTCAGTGAACATGCCCTTCAATGTTTGTCGCTCGCCAGGGCGAGCTCCTGCGAGACGTTGCCGCAGTTTTTTTCGTTGCCGTTAGTCGTTGCCGGTATGAGGATCGAGATGCGGTATCGCGGGCAGCGGCGACCGTGCGACGAGGTCTAAACCGGTCCGATAGGCCTCAGCTGCCGCATCGCCCTCGCCGAGCCGGTTCAGGAGACGACCGTAATCCTGGTATGCCTCCGGAGTCGGGCGCATCGAGATGACCGTCTCAAGATAACTGCGGGCCTTACCCCAGAGTTCATTGCGCAGACAAAGCCGCGCTGCCGCGAGCAACAAGTCAGCGTCGTCGCTGTGGTTCCTGAGCCAGTTCTCGGCTTTCTTTAGCTGCCGGGGAGCATCGCTGCCCTCGACAATGCCGAACAATCTCACGAGTTCAGGTCGCCACTCACGGCGGAGGTCGGCGGCGAGATCCTTCTCTGCCTTGTCATACAAGCCGGTGCGGATCAGGCTGCTGTAATAGGTTTCAAGCAGACCTAAGTTCTTTCTCTGGTCTTTCGAAACATTCTTCCAGGCGGCCAGGACAGCTTCTCCGTCGGCGCACAATTCAAGATGTTCCTGATGCGCCCTGAGCGACCACTTGGTCAGTGTCGCACCGTCAAGCCGTCCGTATCTTTTTAATTTGGGCAGGATCTCCGACAGATGAGGCCAATCCTCGAGCCGGTAGTAAAGCCTGCCGAGCAAAGCCAGTGCATGGCTGTGATTCGGCGAGTTCTCTTCGATCTGCCGAAGCGTGGCAAGCGCCGGTTCATACTGTGCCTGGTCGAGCTGTAATTCAGCCTGCGTCAACAATACCGCGTTGGCGGCCTCGGGTAGATTCTCGTATGCCTCACGCAGCCATCGATCGCGCCGCTCATCTTTTCCGAGCAAGTGAGCGGCGCGCGCCGCCTGCAAATAGTTAAGAAGTGGCGCGTCGCTGACATCTGCAGACCGTGCAAGCAGGCGTTCACCTTTCGCGAAATTACCTTCTGCAACTTCTATGACACCGCGGGTCAATTTCTGGCCGGCACGACCGGCTCGATAACGACCCGCCGCCTCGCCAAGTTTTCGCGGAGCGCGAAAGAGTTTCACAATCAACCAGGCAGATACGATGGTCAGGAAATACAGAGCCAAAAGAACCGGCACCGACATCTCGATCAGGTAGCCTCGAAAACTGATGACGACATAGCCGGGGTCGGCCAGCAACAGGTTGGCGGCGAGCGCGCTGACTACCAGCGCAATGATGACGAGCAAGCCGAGTTTCATTGCTCAGGCCCATCTGCCGGTTCCACGACTGGCGTAGCAATTGCGTTGGCTAGTGCATTGAATTGCCGCAAAAGGCGCAGTGACTCCGAGATATCCGGCACCGCAACAGAAAACACGCTGCCACGGATGTCGGTGATTGTTTGCAGCGCACTCTGCACCGGCGTGCTCCCGGCGTCGTAGTACTCGGTGAGCCAGGCGGCGGCGTCCTCCAGGCTTTGTTGAAAAATGGTCTCTTCGCCACGCAACATGGCGAGCCTGGCTGCCTGTAACTGCAACGCCAGGTTTGCGCGCAAAAAGTACTGTGCTTCCGGCGCGATTAGCGGTTTCAGCGTCTCATCTGCACGCCGCACTGAAACGATGCCCTCGAACGCGCTCCTGAGAGACGCAAACGCCCGTTCAGTGCCGGTCAACTCCGGGTCAACCACAGCTTTTTCGTCCCCGGGCAGGGCAATGTCGTGTCTCAGCGGCAGTGAATCGACGATAGCCGAAAGACTGGCAAGCGTTAGCGTTACACCCTCGGTGTCGGACTCGTTCATGGCGCCCAGCGCGCGCAATTCGTTGGCAAGCACCCGTCGGACATCGGTGAGTGCAGGGTTGGCAAGCTGCAATATGCGCTCATCGGCGAGACCGAGAGCGAGACTGGCCAGCTGAGGATTGCCGGCAAGCTGCAATTGCGCATTGGCGATCTGCATATAGTATTCGGCCTCCGCCAACAGCCAGGCGTTTTTTGCGCCGGTTGAAATGCCTTGCAGCGAGGAAACGGTACCCTCGATCGCGGACATGCGGCCGGGGAGAGATTCTATCTGCGCTAACCGGTCGCCAAAGCGGCGCTCGATCGCCGCAATTTCGTCGTCCCGCGTAGCGAGTTGACCAGACATCGCTGCCAGGTTTTGCTCTAAAGAGGCTACTGATTCCCGCATGGCACGGACTGACGAGGTAATCGCAGCGGCATCTTCACGGTTATCACCAGCAGCGCCCCGATCGCCGAGAAAATCGACGCCGAACGCCGCCAGCGCGAGAAGCGCCGCGAACAGGGCCAGCCAGGCAACAAAGCCACCGCTTTTCTTCTGCTGAGCCGCCTCGGGTGCCGTTACCGGTATTGAAAGTTCGGGACCGGCTGATTCCATGCTTGAGCTTATTTTCTCAACGGACTCTGAAGCGGCGGGCTGATCCTCTTTGTTCTCGAAAGTTGCGTCTTCGGTAGTGGTTTTAGCCTGACCGGTTTTTTTCGTCGAGGTTGTTTTCTTTTTGCTCATGAACTCAATCCGGTTTGCCACAGCCTGATCAGCGTGTTGATCATGGTCGGTGCTTGCGGGCCCGGGGCGAGCACGGTCGCGATTCCGGGAATCAGCTCGCTAGCTGTTTGTAACACACGAGTACCGGGTGCCACCAGTGTTGATTGGCGCAACAGGCTCAAGGCCTGCGAAGGCATTATCTGTACCAGGCATTCGAGAGTTTCCACGCTCATAACGGTCACAAACCGGATCCTGCCCTCGCCCAGTGCGGACTCGAGATGTTCCAGTTCGGCTGGCGTGGGTTCATACGGTGTGCGTTCGTAAACGCAAACATAATCCACGTTAGCCCCGCGTTCTCTCAATGTTTCCGCCAGCAGCTCGCGGCCGCTTTGTCCGCGCACGATCATTACGTTCCTGCCGTCTACATCCTGCAGTGCAGCATGAGTTAAAAGATGCTCGCTGTCGAAACCACTCTCAGGAAAAATATCGACGGTCTCGCCATCGGACTCGATGGCATGCCGGGTCGCCGGGCCGACGGCGGCGATCTTTGCATTGAATTCTTTTACAGCCGCCAATCCGTGAGCGACCGCATTCCTGCTCACGAATACGACGATGTCCGGTTCAGGAAGCGCTGTCAGCTTCCGGCGAATTTCATCCATGTCACGGCCGATGATGTCAAACGCCGGAAAATGAAAAACCGTGCCACCTGCCGCTTTTACGCCGGCCGCCAGTTCCTGCGATTGATGCTCTGGCCGTGTAATCAGTACGCCGCACCCGGTCAGACCGGTTTCGCTCACGATTGTGCCTCGTCGAGGATATCGGCCGCGCCCTGCTCCAGCAAGCGCTGTGCGACCTGCGTGCCAATCGATTCAGCCTCGCTCGCGGAACCGGTCGCGCGCTCGCGAAGAATCCTGCGGCCGTTAGTCGATGCAACCAATGCATCGATCGTTAGTATCCCCTCAGCGATCGCGGCGAAACTTGCGACCGGCGACTGGCAATTCGCGTTAAGGGTCAATGCGACGGCCCTTTCGGCCAAGGTCGTCATTTTCGTCTCTGCATGTCCGAGCGGGGCCAGCAAATCGCGAAGGTTGTGCCGTGTCTCGGCACACTCGATCCCGATCACACCCTGGGCGGCCGCCGGCAACATTTGTTGCGGCGCGAATTCTTCACTGATGCGTGATTCGAGGCCAAGGCGCTGCAGGCCTGCGCTTGCGAGGACAATTGCCTGGTAGTCACCGTTATCCAGTTTGCACAGGCGGGTGGTGACATTCCCGCGCAGCGGTTGGACTGCCACGTCGGGGCGCAGAGCGAGCAACTGTGCTTGCCGGCGCAGGCTGGAGCTTCCGATGATGGCGCCCTCAGGCAATGCGCGGAGTCCGCAACCAGTCGCGGATACCAGGGCATCGGCGGGATTGGCCCGCTCGAGAAAAGCGGCGATACAAAAACCGGCCAGCATTTCGGCCGGAACGTCCTTCATTGAATGCACGGCGATGTCTGCTTCCCCTGTCTGCATCGCAACTTCGAGTTCTTTGATGAACAGAGCCTTACCACCCATCTTTTGCAGGCTCTGGTCGAGAATTTCGTCGCCGCGAGTTGATAAGGGAAGCAGCGTAACCTTCGAGACCTGAGGCAGCTTATCAAGCATGCCCGCAACGTGATTGGCCTGCCACAGTGCAAGCTCGCTCTTGCGCGTCGCGATTCGGATTTCCAAGCGGCTTACCCTTTCTTCAGGCGGTGTTTGACGTTTGTCAGGTGGCGCCGGCTCACAATGAGTCCCTCGTTATCGTCGGTACCGTTGCCGCGCAGCATGACCTGTGTGCGCCCGTCTTCGGTTTTTCTCAGTGAATCGATGCTTGATACAGCAACCAGTGCTCCACGGTGAATTCGTACAAACGTATCGGCAAATTCTTCTTCAAGCGCCTTCAACGAGTCGTCAATGAGATCCTGCCCGTTGGCGTGAATTACGCTTACATACTTTTGATCCGCGAGAAAATACTGTACGTCGCTGACAGGAATCAATTTCAATTCACCCTGCGATTGCTTGCATAAATGTTTACGGCGAGCGGATATGCCGGATTTCCTTGCGACATCACCGAGGACGCTGTTACTAAGGCGCCTCGCCAATTCAAGCGCCTGATCAAGGCGCTCACGCCGCACCGGCTTCAGTACATATCCTATGGCGCTGGCTTCGAATGCCTCTATGGCATACTCATCATAGGCAGTGGCGAAAATGATGGCCGGTGGATTCTCAAACGTATTCAAATGATGCGCTGTCTCGATGCCACCAAGACCCGGCATACGAATGTCCAGCAATACGACGTCGGGCTCGAGTTCTGCCGCCAGTTCAAGCGCCCGCTTGCCGTTTCCGGCTTCGCCAATAACCGTATGTGCGCCCTCTTCCTCAAGCAATTGTCGCAACCGGTCGCGCGCCGGCGCTTCATCGTCGACGATCAAAATATTCACGTGGTGCTCTCCTCGCAGGGAAATTGCAATTGCACCTTGTATTCGCTGTCTGTTTCCTCGACATTAACCGTTGCCCGACTGCCGTACGCCAGCTCGAAGCGCTGCCGGATATTGGCCATCGCCATCTTGTTGCCTTCCTTCTTGCGCGCCCGATTAGGCGCGACCGGGTTTCTGATACTGATGCGCAAATCGTCATTTATCCGTCTGCCAGTGACCTTGACCTCGCCGCCCTCCGGCAGTAACTCGATGCCATGGTAGATCGCGTTTTCCAGCAAAGGCTGAATGGTCAGGCTGGGAATCAGTGCGCGCATCGGCAACTCGTCGATGTCCCAACGGACTGAAAGCCGGTCGCCAAGGCGAAGCTTCTCGATGCGCTGGTAGATGGCGGCAACTTCCAGTTCTTCTTTCAATGTTGTCCGGTCTTTGGGTGCGCTGAGGTTTGCGCGCAACAGGTCGGCAAGGTCCTCGATGGCCTCTTCGGCCTGTTTCGGATTGCTCCTGGTCAGTGAAGCGATCGTATTCATGCTGTTGAAAAGAAAATGCGGGCGGATCAGGGCCTGCAGTGCGCTGATGCGTGCCTGTGCTTCGAGCACGATACTGCGGCGCCACTCACTCGATACGTACAGGTAGCGCATGGCAAGCGCAATAACGATGGAGCTGATGGCGAACGTACGCATGATGAAACCGGCGCGCGTGTCGTCGATGATGACAGCTTCAGCAAATCTCACGGTAAGCTCATAGGTCACTACTGCGAGCACGATGCACATCACCTCCAGCAGCACAAAACAGATAACGAAGGCTTGCGTATTGCCCTGTTTCTCAGCCCATGGCCGTATGCGGCACATCACGGCGGTGCCCGGCAGTGCAAGCCAGAGCAGGTACATCGACATCTTCGACAGTTCGGTCAAGAAAGTACCGGCTTCGAACGATGCAAGTGTCAGGACGATTGCGACCAACTCCGCGACCAACAGGATTACGAGGATCGTGCCGGCGGCACAGAAGTCGGGCAGAATTGCTTGGGAGTATTTATCGTCGGCTTCGGGTGCTGAGGCCAAGTGTGGTCCTCCTCACGAATGAAGTCGGTATTGTAACGCGAAGAAAAAGAGGTCAGCGTCACTGCTGCCCCACAAAGTTGCGACCGGCGTCAAAAAGACGCAATTTCCTGCCATGAAGTTGCACCTTCGCGGCTGGAAGCTGCTCCTGCGACAGGAGTGACGGGATCCTAGGAGCAGCTTCCAGCCGCGAATGACTGAACTGTCCCCAAAATTACGAGCTGCAGAATTCCTGCACCTGATTCTCGACGCGTTCCCGGGCTGCCAGCGTCTCATCTTCGTCGAGATAAACACGCTCGCCATTATCGTCTTCGCGATAGAGTCGCCGGGAAGTTATGTATTTCTGTAGTTGTGCCTGGTAGCTGCTGCACAATTGCGCACGCTCCTCGGCCTGTGCCTGTAATTCTTCAGGTGACGGACCTTCAGGCGTTGCTGCAGCCTTTTCTTCCGCAGCTTTTGCAGCTGAACTGGCACGGGCTTGCATCATTGCCTGAATACGCGCGGGATCGGTAGGCTTCGACTGGATCGCGAGGCGCTCCGGCTCATCACCGGCAGGGCGATCTTCGAAGTGGAGATTGCCTTCCTCATCCGTCCACTTGAAAATATCGCCTGCAACAGCAGTTCCGGCCGCGGTAACAGCCAGCATCAGGGCAACAGCGATTGCCTGGTAACGCACGATGACCATCCTTTGACTAGAGTCCCGTCTGGTCCGCCCGGGTGACCCTTGATCTCACAATTATCCCAGGGCATTGAACAATAACCTATTAGACCACGTAGACCAGCGTATTGTCGTGACGACAGTCACACGGTCATTGGTGCCATATTTGACATAAAAAAGGCGGGCCCGAAGGCCCGCCAGGAAGACCGCGATAAACCACTATGCCCGCGAGGTTTTTCACGGCCAGATTCTTGCCGCACTCGCATGAAGGATCAACAAATGCGGCAAGGCTCTTTTCCTTATCTGATCAAAAAGCTCCTCGAAAGATTAAACGACTAATCGACCACGGTGAATTCCGGGTACGCCTCGAGGCCGCACTCACTCAGATCGACTCCTTCGTACTCCTGCTGCTCATCGACCCGGATTCCGACGAATGCCTTGATCGCCAGGCAGACTACAAAACTCGTGATGAATACCCAAAAGAAAATAGACAGCAGACCGACCAGCTGAATCCACAATTTTGCGGACTCGTTAAAAATCGGCACGGCCAGGAGACCCCACATGCCGACCGCGCCGTGCACCGAGATTGCGCCGACCGGATCATCGAGCCGCAGCTTGTCGAGCGTGACTATCGATAGCACCACGATCAGGCCGCCGAGACCGCCGATTTCACTCCCGAAGCCAAAGAAACCGTCGATCTCGAGTCCATCACCGACGTCTGCCGCCCAGGTCCCGGCATAGAAACCGTTCTTCGAATAATCTATTCCACCGCTCGCCGACGAGCTGGCCTGGAAGATGCCACGGTAGTAATAGTCGCTGGTCCAGCCGATATTGCCGCTCCACTCCGCGTTTGCTGTTGCTGATACAAGCAATGCCATACAAATAATTCCCGTTCTCATGTCGTTCTCCATGGTTGTCCTGCCGTAGGGGTGCCTCCGGAGTCGACGGGCACGACGCTGGAGATCACGCAACTAGCTCGCAGCATCCATGCCAGTTTCGGGAATCAGGAATAAAAACAAACAGATAGAATCCAACGCGACAGACGATTGCACCGGAATGGTGCGCATAATCGGGGACCTGCCCCCAAACTGGTGAGCGGGCTTACAAATCGGGCCTGTGCGTGTGGATTCACCTCTGGTCTTTTACGGTCGACTACGGTATCAACGGTGAATGGCAAACGAATCGATAGACAAGCTGGCAAAAACCCTCGTTGAGACCCTGCCCCAGGGGCTGCGGTCGGTACGCGATGATCTTGAAAAAAACTTTCGCTCTGCTTTGCACTCTGGTCTGGGCAAGTTCGATCTTGTGACGAGGCAGGAATTCGAAGTTCAGGAAGCCATTCTTGCTCGGACGCGGGGAATACTGGAAGCGCTCGAGGCGCGACTGGCAAAGCTGGAGTCCGGACCGGCCGCGAAAACGATCAGGAAGAAAAAGGCGGTGAACAAGACGGGTAAGAAAGGCGCGAAGAGAAAAGCGGCAAAGAAAACAAGACAGAAAACCGCGAAGAAAAAGGCAGGGCGCTAACTCACATTGCCACGGAGCGGCGATGCATTCAGGGCAGTTAAAAACCTCAATACAGTGAGCCTGGCGATTCTCAAAAGCCGGGCGCAACTGGGTGTTACGGCGCCGCCGGTAACCATCGAGGTTTTCCTGTCGGGCGGGCTGCCAAAATTTTCGGTAGTCGGCCTTCCGGAAGCCGCGGTCCGCGAAAGCAAAGACCGTGTCCGTGGTGCGATCTCGAGTTGTAAATTCGAATTTCCGCAGGGGCGCATCACGGTCAACCTGGGTCCTGCGGATATGCGCAAGACGGGTGGGCGATTCGACTTGCCGATTGCCCTCGGCATCCTGGCGGCGAAAAAACTGGTGCCAATGCACCGTTTCGGAAGCTTTGAATTCTACGGCGAACTTGCCCTGAACGGCGATATCCGACCGGTGCCCGGCGTACTGCCAGCAGCAATTAAGGCAGCGGCCGCGGGTCATGCGATCGTTGTTCCGAAAGACAACGGCGACGAAGCAATCCTCGTTCCGGGCGAGGTGTATGTTGCGAACACGCTGCTGGAGGTCACGGCATTCCTGAGGGGTACGCGTGGCCTTGAATCTGTAGAGCCGGCACAGGAGTCCGTTGTTGTGGCAAGCACTCCGGACCTTGCGGATGTCAAAGGGCAACGGCTTGCAAAGCGCGCGCTTGAGGTTGCCGCAGCAGGTCGGCACAACATTCTTTTCAGTGGCCCGCCCGGAACCGGCAAGAGCATGCTGGCACAGCGGCTGCCGGGCATATTGCCGCCGATGAACGATGCGGAGGCGATCGAGACCGCTGCCGTTGATTCGGTGCTGGGACGGCCATTCGATCTTGCCCGCTGGCGGCAGCGCCCGTTTCGGTCGCCACATCACACGGCATCGGCCGTAGCCCTGGTTGGTGGTGGCTCGGATCCGCGGCCCGGCGAAATATCGAGGGCGCACAATGGCGTCCTGTTTCTGGATGAGCTGCCGGAATTCAGCCGGCACGTGCTCGAGGTCCTCCGGGAACCGATGGAGTCCGGCTGGATTACGATCTCGAGGGCTGGTCGACAGGCCGATTATCCGGCCCGTTTTCAACTGGTGGCAGCGATGAATCCCTGTCCCTGTGGCTACCTTGGAGACCCGGCCGGCGATTGCCACTGCAGTGCCGAGCGGGTGCAGAATTATCGCAGCAGGATTTCGGGTCCGTTACTTGATCGCATCGATATCCTCATGCACGTGCAGCGGCCGCCGCTGGCGTCGCTCCGTCCAGACGCACCGGTTGAAGAGTCGAGCGCTGAAGTCATCAGGAGAGTCACCTATGCCAGGTCAATCCAGCTCGAGCGCTCGGGCGTATGCAACGCGGAACTGAGCGGTAACGATCTCAAGGATGCATTTTGTGCCTCAGAAGAGACCTGGATATTGCTGCACAGGGCGGCCGACAAATTGGCGCTGTCAGCTCGCGCCTACCAGCGAGTGCAACGCGTCGCGCGCACCATTGCAGATCTCGCTCAGGAAGAAACCGTTGGCAAACACCATATGGCCGAGGCACTGGCGTTGCGCCAGTTCGATCGTCAGTTTTGACTTCGAGGGCTGCTAGTTTGTGACCTGGCTAAGCATGTAATCAACGGCGTCGCTGATTTCCCGGTCGGACAGGTCAAGCCGCGCGCCCTTGGGCGGCATATAGCCGGCGGAACCGGTATAGCCCTCCAGCGCATGCAGGTAGAGTGTGTCCCTGCCCTGCGCGATGCGCGCTTCCCAGGTGGCGCTGTCCTCAAGTGTTGGTGCGCCACCAATGCCAGTACCGTGACAGGCAATGCAGGCTTCGTTGAAAACCTGCGGTCCCGTCAGGAGTGTCGCAACCGGCTCGGCCTGCGGCATTTCATCGACTTGCAGCTCACCCGGGGCAAGCTCTTCTCCGGGTAGTTTGACCCGGCCAAACGGGCGAATCCGTTCTTCAACGGACGCGTGGAATTCGACGTTACGGCCGTGCAGGCTCGCCGTAAACTCCGATAAATTCTTTACGTAGTTGTAAAGAGCCACGGCGACGATGGCGAGAGTGATGATTACCACCGTCTGTGTGTCGAAAATTGAACTTTTCTTGCCGTGCGTCAAAATCCTGCTCCAGAGGGATATATCCTGGTTGTTGCTGCCGGCTCCAAGCCGGCATCAGCGAATTATATATCAGGAAAACGCCAGCGCTGTCGCCTAATCAAGCGTAAGCGTCTGCCATTCGTCATCTCCGCTGAAGGTCACGCTGCGGACCTCGCCGCCGGTAGCGACGTTGACGTGGTTCACCTGCCCGGGGAACACGTCCCGTAGAATGTCGTCCCGGATTGCGAGTTCGGCAGGCAAATCTCCGGTAAATTCCTGGTAGACGAGGACAAATTCGCCATCCATTTCGGCGCCAATGAGCTCAAGGGCGAGTTTCTTGCCGATTTTGCCATCCGAGTATTCAGCGATGTGAAACCGCTTTTCGACGTAAAGTGCCAGTTGCGCCCGGTCAACGAGCGTCTCCAGGGAAGTGGAGCGCTTGCCCAGCGAAGCGGCGATGCCTAACTCCGCATCATGCGTGTGCAGGCGGTGAATGATCTCGATAGTTTCGCCGGACGCACTTCGTTTCACCGTCGATATGCTGCCAGGCATATGATGTGCAAGGCTAAGCGCCCCAATACAGAATGTGGCAGTCGCCACCATGACTACATGCGTACGCATCGCCTGACCCTCACTCCTTGCCAGCGGGCTCCAGCGGTACTGCTCTTGCCGACTTGTCTTCGCCGCCCTTCGCCTCGCGCAGTGTGGCCAGCATGTCCGCCATCATGTCGCGGGTCTCGTCGTCCTGCTTGTAAAGTTCGAGCCGTGACCGGTCGATGCGGCCCGGATAACGATTGTTCGAGAAATCGGCATCAGCGGTTTCACGTCGGGGATCAACCTCGATTGACGCGATCCGCTGGTCGCGAATCAGCATTTTGGTGACTGCCAGGTGATTCCGCCGCCAGATCTCAGCAGGAATCATCATGAATTCCTCGTTGCCGTCAGTGTATGTGATGAGCAAGGGCAACGGCGTGACCAGGCCGCCTATATTTTCGAAATCCACGAAGTAAACGAAGTCATCATCTTCAGCGGCGCGTAACAGTGCATCGCGTTCCCAGTCTTCCAGATCATCGAGAAGCTGCGTGTACTTATTCCGGTCTGCATTGGTGACCGTATAGGGGTCGTTCTCGTTGTAATAATCGGCCAGTTCCGGGAAGCGCTCTAGCCGGGTCTTGCGGCCTTCTTCGCGATTGCGAATCTGTCCGAGGGTCTCCGGTACTTCATCCGCACGCTCCTGGCGGTTCAGTTCGAATTCGACCTCAGGATTCGCGGTCGAGACTTTGTATTCACGAATGCCTTTAATGGCGACATCGACATGATCCGTGGTGTAAAACCAGCCACGCCAGAACCAGTCGAGGTCGATGCCCGATGCGTCTTCGAGAGTGCGGAACAAATCGGAAGGCGTCGGCCGCTTGAATTTCCAGCGTTGTGCATATTCGCGGAACGCAAAGTCGAATAGCTCGCGTCCGAGCACTGTCTCACGCAGCACGACCAGAGACGATGCAGGTTTCGTATAACCGTTGGGCCCAAACTGCAGAATCGAATCCGATTGCGTCATGATCGGCACCTGGTGCTCGCTGGTCATGTACTCGGCGACGTGTTCGAGAATGCTGTAGTGGCCCGCGATGGTTGTGGAAGTCCTCCTCCCACTCAAGCTCCGCGATGTATTGCAGGAAGGAGTTGATGCCTTCGTCCATCCACGTCCACTGCCGCTCGTCGGAGTTGACCGTCATCGGGAAGTAGATATGCCCGATCTCGTGGATGATTACGCCGACCAGGGCATGCTTCGAACTGCGCGAATAGGTTCGGTCCGGCTTGCCCTCGGGATCCGGATCTTCCTCGTCAGGCTCGAAGGGTTCCGGCCGGCGGCCGTTGAAGGTGATCATCGGGTATTCCATGCCGCCACCTTCCCAGGCGTTCACGGATTGCGCAGTGGGGTACGGATACGGAAAGGAAAACCTTGAATAGACCTCCATCGTATGTACGACAGCGTGTGTCGAAAATTGCGACCACATTGGCTCTGCTTCATTGGGAAAAAATGACATGGCCAGCACTTCAGGCTGCTCCGCATCGTCCTGCCGGTGGATCATCGCGTCCCAGATGAATTTGCGTGAACTCGCCCAGGCGAAATCACGAACATTGCTTGCCTTGAATATCCAGGTCTTCGTATCCGATGTGCCCTCCTGCTCGTTGTCGAGCGCCTCTTCCGGCGTCACGATGTACATTGGTTGGTCCGCGGAGCGGGCCTCGTCGAGCCTGCGCCGTTGCTCTACGGTCAGAACGGCTGATGCGTTTTGCAACTCGCCGGTTGCCGACACGATATGATCGGCGGGGACGGTGATTTCGACTTCATAGTCTCCAAATTCGAGCGTGAACTCACCACGGCCGAGAAACGGCTGATGCTGCCAGCCGACATAATCGGTGTAGGCAGCCAGGCGCGGGAACCATTGTGCGAGGAAATATATGTAGGTGTCGTTCTCCGGAAAATGATCATAACCACCACGACCACCGATAATCGCTTCCTCGATGATGTTGAACGACCAGTTGATCGAGAACGCCGTGCGCTGGCCGGGGCTGAGTGGCTGCGCAAGGTCGATGCGCATCATCGTATCGACAATGGTGTAGTCCATGTCGCGGCCGCGGCCATCGACAACGCGTTCGACCACGAAGCCATGGTTCACGTCGCTATAACGCTGCTGCCGCGCCAGCTCTCCATAGGTCAATATGTCCTTACCTTCTTCCTGACTTGCCGTTTCGGTTAGTCGTGCCGCCGAGTCTGCCCGGAAGCGGTTCTGATCCAGCTGGATCCAGATGTAGCGCAGTGAATCGGGGGAGTTGTTCGTATAACGAATCGTCTCTGACGCACTGATGCTTTTATTGCCCTCGTTGAGCGTCACCTTGATGTTGTGGTCGGCCCGCTGTTGCCAGTACCTGGAGCCAGGCGCGCCGGACGCGGTTCGGTAAACATTTGGCGTCGGCAGCTCGGCATCGAGCTGGCGAAATGCATCGTAGTGGTCGTTCTTGGTCTGCCGGGTTTCGTCAGCAAACGCAACTCCGGCCATCAGCAAGGCCGCCATCAGCGGCAGGATCAGGGAACGCATGGAAGACTCTCTCGATTGTGATGATTGAACGCGGCCGGTAATGTATCACTTTGGGTCGATCCGAACATTTCGATAGTGACTGCACTGGCAGGTCGCTGAAACCCCTGATTGCATTGGTCGCGCACCGGTGAGAGAGTTACCGGTCCATTCAGGAGGATGGCGTATGCATGCCAGGAAATACACATTATTGATAGCGTCACTTGTGGCACTGGCTTTAGGGGCCTGCAGTGGCGGCTCGCAGGAAGCGGCGGGAACAATGGATTCAGCGGCAGCACCCGGGGTCGCACCGGCTGACTTGGTGCTGCGCGGCGGCAAGGTTGCGACGGTTGATCCGGTGCTCGGCAACGCCGAGGCCATCGCGGTTAACGGTTACCAGGTCACCGCGGTTGGCAGCAACGACGAAATCTCCGCATACATCGGCCCCGATACCGAGGTCATCGAACTCAACGGCCGCTTTGCGATGCCCGGCTTCATTGAGGGTCACGGTCACTACATGGGTCTCGGCCGAGCCAGGCAGATTCTCGACCTGACCGGGGTCAGCAACTGGGATGAAGTCGTCACGATGGTTGCCGGCGCAGTCGACAAAGCACAGGCCGGCGAGTGGATTTTCGGCCGCGGCTGGCACCAGGACAAATGGGATCGCGTGCCGGCGGACGCCGTCGATGGCGTACCCCGCAATGACACCCTGAACGCAGTGTCGCCCAACAACCCCGTCAGTCTTCGCCACGCGAGTGGCCACGCGGGATTCTTCAATGACGCGGCACTGGCAGCTGGCGGCATCGATGATGAAACCGCAGATCCGCCGGGTGGCACCATTGTTCGTACGCCCGACGGCCGGGCGACCGGTCTCATGCGTGAAACCGCACAGCGCCTGCTCAATGAAGCAATCGGCATTTACGAAGGCCGGCTGACGCCGGAAGAAATGGAGCAGATTGATCGTGAACGCGTCATGCTCGCCGGCGATGAAGCGCTGGCCCATGGAATCACGTCGTTCCACGACGCCGGCTCGTCGTTCGAGACGATCGATTTCTTCAGGAAGCTCGAGGAAGAAGGTAATCTGCCGGTCCGGCTTTACGTCATGGTGCGACGCGAATCCGATGAATTGATGGACCAGGCCCTGCCGCAGTACAAGATGTTGCCGGAGGGCAACGATTACCTCACGGTGCGCTCGATCAAACGGCAAATCGATGGTGCGCTCGGCTCACACGGTGCGTGGTTGCTCGAACCCTACGAGGACCTGCCGGACACGGCTGGCCTCGTACTGGAATCCGTCGAGGACATTGAGCGTACCGCCGAACTTGCGGTTAAACACGGCTTCCAGCTCAATACGCACGCGATCGGTGATCGCGGTGTGCGCGAAGTACTGGACCTGTACGAGCGCGTCTGGGAGAGACTGGATATTGACGGCAAGCCCCTGCGCTGGCGCATCGAGCACGCGCAGCATATCGATCCGCTCGATGTCCCGCGTTTCGGTGATCTCGGTATCATCGCAGCCGTGCAGGCGATTCATGGAACCTCGGACGGCCCGTGGATTCCGAGCAGGCTGGGCGAGGCGCGCGCGAAAAGCACCTCCCAGCCATGGCGTGATCTCTTTAATACCGGCGCCATCGTAGGCAACGGTACCGACGTCCCGGTTGAACCGATCGATCCGATTTCCTCTTACTACGCGTCGGTTTCGCGAATGATGATCAACGGTGAGAAGTTTTACCCGGAGCATGCGATGACGCGGGAAGAAGCGCTACAAACCTACACGCTCAACAACGCAATCGCAGCATTCGAAGAGGACATCAAGGGCACTTTGACACCGGGCAAGTACGCCGACATCGTCGTGTTGTCGCAGGATTTGTTAACGGTCGAAGAGGCAAAAATTCCAGAGACGACAGTCGACATCACGATCTTGGGGGGTGAAATCAAATACAGGCGAGGCATGTAATGGCAGACTTTGACCATATGATCGAAGAGTTAAAACAGAAACGCGATGAGGCGCGGGTCCAGATCCACCTGGCATCGAAAGAACTTAAGGACGAATGGCAAGATCTCGAGGAAAAGAGGGCAGACTTTTCCCGCAAGGCCAGACAGTTTGCAGATGACGCGGAACTGAAAAAAACCGGCGCAGGGATCGGCGATGCCTTGGACCAGCTCGGCAGCGAACTCAAACGCGGCTACGAACGCATCCGGGATGCATTAGGAGATTAATCGCGAAATCAAGAGTGCTCGGGGCTGAAGCCGCTCCTGCATTTCTTTCTTATGCAGGAGCGGCTTCAGCCCCGATTCTGCTTTCATTCGTGGCAATCTCAGGCATGCCAGTAATATAGCGATCGCATGACTGACCCGATGACGGCGACGAATAGAGCAATCCGATCACAAGCAGGTGCGGCGGTCTGTCTCGGGCCGATTGCGCTACTCATTTGTCAGCTTGCAGCGTGCGCCAATACCACTCAGCCCCAGGTGCCTGATGAGCCGGTATTTGCACCGGCAAGCGATTTTCAATTGGCCGAACAAGAGCAAACCCAGGAACAGCCGAACGGGACCGACAGCACAGACACTGAGCAAAAAACACCGAAGGGAGAAGTTGACATCGAAGATGTTGCGTCTCCCGAGGACAAGGAAGCATTGCTGGACAAAACGCAACGCGCGGTCTACGCAGTCGTCAACGGCACGTCGCAATGGTTTGACAGTTTCTTCGGTTCGACAGAACTTTCCGAGGGTGCCAACGTATCCCGGGGCCTGGTCTCGGTCGGCTCGCGATGGGATCAACATGATGGTTTCAAACCCCGGTTTCGGCTGAAAGCGCGATTTCCATTACCGGCTTTGAAGCAACGTGGACGCCTCCTTCTCGGTCGCGGAGATGCCGATGATTTCATCGACGGTTCTGACGGTGATACCGGCGACACATTGCCCGGCCGGTTCAACGACTTCGAAGACCAGGACTGGTTATTGGGACTCGGTTACAGTCGCAACGGTTCATTGGCGAAAGGATTCGATATGGGGGTAGGAGTCAAACTTTCCTCGCCGGTAAAACCGTACGTCCGAGTCACCTATCGCTGGAACCACGCCTTTGGCGAGGACTGGTTGTGGCGACTACGACCCCGGGTGTTTTGGCAGGGAGAACGCGGTGCCGGGGTCTCGATTAACAGCATCGTCGATTACGTCGTCCACCCATCCTGGCTGCTCCGATCCTGGATCATCCTGGTTGCGGAGGATGAGGTCGATGGCCTGGGCCGGACCAGCAATCTTATTGCCTACCAGAGTCTTTCGGATAAGAACGCACTGTCCTACAGTGTGTTCATAAGCGGTGAGACCGCAACGAGGTCAAAACACAGGACTACGGTCTTGAACTCCGCTACCGTAAACGCATCTCGCGCGACTGGCTGTTCATAGAGCTGTCTACCCGCGTTTCCTGGCCGCGCGAGTTCCTTGAGGAGGTGCGAGAAAGGAATTTTGGGCTCGGCATCGATTTCGAGATGCAATTCGGTGACTGGTCCGGGCGCAAACACAGCCTGCGAATGGAAACAAACTGACCAGCACTTTGTGCTCGAAGTAACAAGATTGCGCCGGGGGGCCACAAGTAAGAAAATACGCAGCGCCGATATGTAGCGCCCGTAGCTCAGCTGGATAGAGTACTGCCCTCCGAAGGCAGGGGTCACAGGTTCGAATCCTGTCGGGCGCGCCAATAAAAACAATAAGTTAAGATGAATTACGTGCTGGCGAGATCCTCTATTTCTTCGCTAGGGTGCACGGTAGCGATTCACGTGCCGACTGACCCTATCCTGGCCTCCAGAGTGAAAAGGCGTCTGGCGAGCATAAGTGAAGCCAGGCCGCCGCAGTTGCCGGATGGTGCGAGTCACGAGAGCCAAGAACCGTCAATCAGATCCGCTCTTTGGTGGGAGCGTGAGCTCGTGGCCGCGATCTGTCATCGACGAATGGCTACGGCAGTGTGAAAATTGCGACCTGCACCTTTCAAATGAGTCTCATCCTTTCCTGTCAGGAGGAATCGCATATCGAGGGGCTAGGGGCGATCTGGCGTCCAGTACCTACTCCTCGCTAGGGGCAAGCGATTTTTTTTGTTTATGAAAAAGACGCTTAGTACCCCGCTCGTGCCTCCCAACAGCACAAGAAGCCGTTAAATACGGTCTATCCTTACACCCCTCTTGTGATTCAAAATACCGCACGTGTCGCTGCAGATACGGTCCGCATGCATGATTGGGTATTGAGAGGGCAGAAAATGAAATGGGAGATCGGTGACGTTGCTATTTGTGTCACACCAGGCAGCCTGATGGAAGACAGAGAGGTAACCATCCTATCCGATGCCTTCATGCGGTCCGACAAGATTGATCTTGTGCATGATGTTGACCCCGGATTCTCTCCCCCCGGCAATTACTACACTGGTTGGGGTGCAGAAAGGCGGCATTTACGACCTCTGCCGCATCCAAATGGGCTAAGCACTTGGGATGACTGTGTATTCAAGCCCAAAGTAATGGTGCTTTGTTAAGGGAAATGCTGTGGCCGAGCCATTTCGATTGATCATGCGCTGCTCTTGGGGCCACAGGTTGGTCTAGCGGACGAACAACTTCAGCAGCGGGAAAATTGCGATCTACAACTTTCAAAAGAGTCTCATCCTTTTCTGACAGCAGAAAACGCATATCGAGGGGCTAGGGGCGATCTGGCGTCCAGTACCTATCCCTCGCTCTGGACATGCCATTTTTTTTGTTTATGAGATGCACATTTAGGACTTGTGTCCCGACGACGCCCTCTCACGGCGGTAACAGGGGTTCGAATCCCCTAGGGAGTACCATATTTTTTAAGGAGTTACAGTCGAGAGCGACATTAACTGCTTAGTTTAGGTAATTTTTAGGTAAAACACCGCCGAGCGCTCCTCACCGCGCCGGCGGTCAGCAGAAACGCCCGATCAGAGCACCATTCACGCCCAAACTGCGTCCCGCGGCTGCATAGCTGTAGCCATGTTCAGCCACCAACGCGACTGCTTCCTGTTTGAATTCCTGACTGAATGTTCTTCGTTGCTTTGTCATCTAACACCTCGTTTTGAATCATTTTCATTATATGATCCTTAACTCGGTGTCCGGTATCTCGGGGGATGA
>Ga0209988_10000227_pt1 | contig 32856 bp, 27 predicted proteins | sample N075metaG_FD_183115 | JGI IMG/M metagenome (GOLD analysis project Ga0209988, IMG submission 183115) | Deep subsurface microbial communities from Kermadec Trench to uncover new lineages of life (NeLLi) - N075 metaG (SPAdes) (version 2) | ecosystem: Environmental > Aquatic > Marine > Ocean trench... | reverse complement strand
CGTACTTCTGGAGCGACCTGCGAACGATCATTAGATCCACAACGTGGATGTTCATCGCTACAATGTGCGGATCGTCAGCAGTCAGCCTTCGGATGTATCCCTCCATCTGCTTTGGGCGTTTCCACAATTTTTCGTTCTGATCGAACCAATCGTCGAGTAGGTGTCCGACGGTCAAATTTTCGGCGGATTGGTTACCAAACTTATCCAGTTCCTTTCGAGCTGCAGCGAGGCTCATTTCAGGGAATCGACCAATGGTCGCGAACGACGCGACCTTGTTTCGTGTTCGACGGATGACCCACGATGAACTATTCTTCCGCTTGCGAAAATACAGTCCTCCGCCGTCGGAGGACATCGAATTGCCGGGTTTCTTTGAAAGGGATGTGACCTGGCTTGCTGTTAACATTTGTCGCATGAAATCACTTTTGGGCTACAAGATGGGCTACAAGATTATTCGGATACCCATGGACTTTACAGGATATTGTTGGACTCTCTTGGAATTTTATGGTAAGAAAAATAATAGTTTATGAAATCAGAACAAAAAATTAGCATACTATTTGTTTGTATGGGCAACATTTGCCGCTCACCAACGGCGGAGGGCGTGTTTCGCAAACATGTCAGTGATGCTGGCCTTGATGCCGATATACAAACGGATTCTGCAGGTACGCACGCCTATCACAGCGGTGAGCCAGCGGACCGCCGCGCTCATGCCGCGGCTTTAAGGCGCGGATTTTCCCTGGAGGGTATTCGTGCTCGCCGAGTCACGGAAGAAGACTTCGATACCTTCGACTACATCCTGGCGATGGATCAGGACAATCTCATGGTGTTACAGGAGCGGGCGCCGGACGAGCTGCGAGGCAAAGTCAGGTTGTTTCTTGAATTCGCCGAATCGCGGCACGAAAACGAAGTGCCTGATCCGTACTATGGAGGCGCAGCCGGATTTGAGCGCGTACTTGATCTGGTGGAAGAAGCGTCTCAAGGCCTCCTTGAGACGCTCCGCAAGAAAATTTAGAAAACGCCTGCCAGCTTATCGATCCGATTTTTCCTTATCGCCGGTCGCCGGGCTCTCTGCCGCGGCATCCGGCTCCCAGGGAAGTAATCTGCCCTTCGGCTTGTCTTCACCATCGGCATCCGTAACCATTTTCTCTCGTGATATCGGCAATGTTTTCTCAGCAGGTTCTGCAGCCTCGACAGCGGCTGAGTCCGCTTTCTCTGCGGGTTTTGAATCCTCTCGCGGTATCTTCTCTGTTTTCTCAGCAGGTTCTGCAGCCTCGACAACGGCTGAGTCCGCTTTCTCTGCGGGTTTTGAATCCTCTCGCGGTATCTTCTCTGTTTTTTCAACGGGTTTTTCGGCCTCGACAGCAGCTGAGCCTGCCTCCAACGCAGATTTCAGATCCTCTCGCGACATCGTCATTGTTTTCTCAACAGAATTTTCATCCTCGACAGCAGCTGATCCTGCATACTCCGCGGGTATTGCATCCTCTGGCCGTATCGGTACCGTTTTTTCAGCGGGTTCTGCAGCCTCGGCGGCAGGCGAGTCTGCCTCCTCTGCTGGTTTTGGATCCTCCTGCGACATCTCCAGCACTGGCAGCTCCGGTTGCGTGTCCTCATACGCAGGCGACTCGGGAAGCGGTACGGGTTTTGTCGGCGTTACTTCTGTTTGCTGAACCGGTGTTTCCTTTGGCGCCGACTGCTGCTGCGCATTTTGGTCCTGAACCGGAACCTCCGCCACCGCATCGGCCTCGACCGCTGCCTGCGGAGTGTCGGCCCTGGTGTCCGTAACATTCGCCGAATCGGGCGTACGGCGCCTGCGACGGCCGCCACGGCTCCTGCGTCTGCTGCCTGACTTGCGGCTGTCACCGCGATCGTCGTCGTGTTTGTCCTCCCGCGGCTCCTGTGCAGGTCGGTTTTGCTGATTCGAGCGCTCACTGGCAGCCGTACTTTTTCTCCTGCCTTCCGCGTCTTTCGCATTGCCGCTCCTGGCACGCTTGTTCGACGATTTCTTCGATTGTTGCGCGCCGCGATTGTCACCGGGGCGCTGCCCTTCGTTTTTGTGTCGCTGTCTTTGCCCGCCACGCCGTCGACTGTCGGTTTTGCCTCGAGCCTTTCTCTGGTCGCTACGCCGTTTTTGACTTGTCCTCTTTTTCTCGGCCGACGATCCACTGAAAATCGCAAACAACTTCGTCCAGAAACCAGGTCCCTTTTTCCTGGGTTTTTTGCGTGGCGGTGCGGGAGTGATTGGCGTGATCGTCGCTACGGCCGCAGGCTCAATGGGTTTTTGATCCTGCATCGCCGACGGTAATTCATCCTCATCCGGCAGGCCAGCCAGTGTGTAGCTCAAGCCCGTATTTTCCGGAAAATCAACCTGGTCATCCCGAATCCTGCGAATCTGGTAGTGTGGCGTTTCGAGCGCGGGATTGGCCACCATGATCACCTGCGTGTCATTTCTCGATTCGAGACTCTGCACCCAGTCACGTTTTTCGTTGAGCAAATAAGTGGCAACTTCCACCGGCAATTGAGCGACCACCTTGGCGGTGCGTTCCTTGCGGGCTTCTTCACCAATAATTCGCAAAATGGCGAGTGCCAGAGACTCAACACTGCGAATATTGCCGATGCCCGAACAACGCGGGCATACCAGGTAGCTCGACTCTCCGAGTGAAGGGCGCAGACGCTGTCGTGACATCTCCAGCAGTCCGAAGCGACTGATCTTGCCGATTTGCACGCGTGCGCGATCTTGCCGCACCGCCTCGCGAAGCCGATTCTCAACCTCGCGCTGATTTCGCTGCGGCCCCATGTCGATGAAATCGATGACGACCAGGCCACCGAGATCACGCAGCCGCAACTGGCGGGCAATCTCGTCTGCAGCTTCCACATTCGTATTGAGCGCCGTTGCCTCGATATCACTGCCCTTAGTTGCACGTGCAGAGTTGATATCGATTGAGACGAGCGCTTCAGTATGGTCAATGACGATGCTGCCGCCGGATGGCAGCGTCACCGCATGCGCGAATGCCGATTCGATCTGCGATTCAATCTGATAGCGCGTAAACAGAGGGACCAGATCTGTATAGAATTTTAGCTTTTTCAGATTGTGCGGCATGACCTGTTCCACGAATTCTTTCGCTTCGTTGTAGGTCTCTTCGTTGTCGATCAGGATCTCGCCGATATCGTTGACCAGATAGTCGCGGAGTGCCCGAACAATCGCATTGCTCTCGCGATAAATCAGAAACGGCGACGGGCGTCCAACCACGACTTTCTTAATGGCTTCCCAGATGGCAAGGAGATTTTCGATATCCCATTCGAGTTCTTCGGCACTGCGATCAATGCCTGCCGTCCGCAGGATTACGCTCATTCCCTTGGGAACATCGACCTCATGCAATGATTTGCGTGCCAGGTCCCTGTCTTCGCCGACAATTCTTCTCGACACTCCACCGGACTGGGACTTGTTGGGCTTCAGCACGATGAATCGTCCTGCCAGGCTGACATAGGTCGTCAACGCCGCACCCTTGTTGCCGCGCTCTTCTTTATCTATCTGGACAACAATGTCCTGACCTTCTTTCAGGACGTCCTTGATAATCGGCTTGCTGCCGGGTTCGACCTCAGAAATAAAGTACTCGCTGGAGATTTCCTTCAGGGGTAGAAATCCGTGCCGTTCACCGCCGTAATTGATGAACGCGGCCTCGAGGCTGGGCTCGATGCGCGTGATTTGTCCCTTGTAGATGTTGGCTTTTTTACGTTCGCCGGACGGTAGTTCGATGTTGAGGTCGTAAAGGAGCTGGCCATCGACCATCGCCATTCGCAACTCCTCTTCCTGAGTTGCGTTGATTAACATTCTTTTCATAATGCCCTGCTTTTGTGATGATATCGGGCAACGGTCAGGACAGGCCAAATGAGGGCGATGCGGAAGAGCAGGGAACGGCGATGAGAGGCAGCAGGTGGTTACCACCTGCGTTCGGCCTGGCAAACTTCAAACGGACCCGATTTATGCGTATCAGGTCCGGCAGAAAATTAATCATCAAAACCCTGCGGCTCTGCCGCGTCGGCGCTCGCCGGATTACCGTGCTGCTGCCGTGGATCCTGGTCTTACCCAAGGCAAGACCAGGAATGAATTAAACTTTGCTCGTGGATCGGGAGTTGCCGGTCTGGAGCACTTACAGAACGTGCGACGGGGAAACAAATCCAAATGCCGTCACGAATAGCTAATATAACACAGCATCACGGTTGGGCAATGCGAATTAAGTCATTGAGCGGACTAAAATTAAGTCTCTTTTCATGAACGGAAGCTTAGGCGCCGCAGAAGGCACCCGGCAGACCGGGGTGCGCAAAATTCTCATTGATGAGGAGCAGGCCGGCCAGCGGATCGACAACTTCCTGCGCCGGCAACTGCCAGGTCTGCCGAAAGGACGCCTGTACCGGATTCTCCGCCGCGGGGAGGTGCGGGTAAATGGCGGCCGGGTTCGCGCCGCGTACAAGCTTGTCTCCGGCGATGAAGTCAGGATCCCGCCGGTCAGGATTAATACTGGTCCGGATGCGCCGGCGGCTGGCAAGGTCGCAGACCTGGAGAGGCGTGTGCTGTTTGAGGACAAACGTTTGCTTGTCATTAATAAACCCAGCGGCCTTGCAGTGCATGGCGGCAGCGGTGTGAGTCACGGCGTGATCGAGTTATTGCGGGCGGCGCGGCCGGAGTTGCGCGACCTTTCGCTGGTACATCGCCTCGACCGCGAGACCTCGGGTTGCCTGGTCCTGGCCAAGCGGCGCAGCGCGCTGCGGGAATTGCATCAGAAATTTCGCGACGGAACGGTCGGCAAGAACTATTTGGCGCTGGTGATCGGCGATTGGCAGCTCGGTGACCAATTCGTCGACGCGCCGCTGCTGGTCGAGCATCGCAAAAATGGGGAACGGCACGTGGTCGTGAGCGGGGCCGGAAAACCGGCACAGACGAAGTTGCGCCTGTCCCGGACCTTCGGCAAATACAGCCTGCTCCAGTGCCAGCCACTGACGGGACGCACGCACCAGATTCGTGTACATGCCCTGCATCTGGGCCACCCGGTGGCGGGGGATGAACGCTACGGGGATCCGGAGGCCAACGCCGTTGCCCGAAAACTCGGCCTGAAGCGATTGTTCCTGCACGCGCAGTCCATTTCGTTTCCGGATGACAGTGGCAATGATCTTCATTTCACCGCGCCGCTGGCGGATGACCTGGAGCGGTTCCTGGAGCACGGTCTGGCCCGTCGTCAGAAATAATCCAATACAATTCGCCCGCTGGGGCCGGCCCCGGCGGGCGAATCCAGTGCCAGGAGATATCACGGAGTGTCGTGGGAGCCCGCCCCGGCGGGCGATATGATCAAATTACGGGATTAGATAACCCAGCTCCAGCAGCCGGCCAGACAGCCAGATCATCGGCATGCCGATGAGTGCTGTTGGATCGTCCGTTGCCACGGACTCAAACAGGACAAAGCCGGCGCCTTCGATCTTGAAACTTCCGGCGCAGTCGTAGGGTTTGTCATGCTTCAGATAAGCATCGGCCAGTCGCCGGTCGAAGGTTCGAAAGCAGACCACGGTCTTGTCCACATGCTCGTATCGTCGTTGCCCGATCGGGTCAAGAACACAAACCGCAGTCAGAAACTGCACTGATTTACCGGAGGCCTGCAACAGCTGTGCGACTGCCTTTTGGTGATCGCCCGGTTTTCCAAGCACCTGACCATCAAGTACGGCGAGCTGGTCAGCGCCGATAATGAGCGCCTTGCGATAAGCGGTGGCAACTGTTTCCGCTTTTTTGCGCGCAAGGAATGCCGCAAGCTCCGCCGGGTCATCAATGTCGGCTGACTCGTCAACACTCGGTGCTACGGACTCGTATTCGTCGAGGAAGCGATCGAGCAGGTGCTGCCGGTAGACAGACGACGACGCCAGCACGATCGTTGCGGCCGAAGGATTTTGCATAAGTATCAGTCTGTTGGGTTATTTCTTCAGTTTAACCTCAAAGCCTCGTTATTCTGCCAGATTCACCGGCCTGGTTCGCCCGGACTCTTTGACAGTGGCCGGTGACGTCCTTATCATGCGCCCGCCATGGCCAATCCACTGCTAGATCGCGCGCTGCCGGAAGAACTGGCGGAGTGCGGTCAGGCATTTGAATTACAAGGGAAAATAGAGGATTTCCGGCGTCTGATCGAGATTACAGAGGCGGATCTCAAGTCAGTTGCCGAGCACAGGCGGCCGCGTGAATGGCGGGCCGCAGCGGTAAATATTAGACTCGGATTCACCTGGGCGGACGCCCGGCGGGAAATTCCGGCCCTGGAAGGCGAGATCTCAACGACTATTGTGGCAGTGTGTCAGCGCTGTCTTGAGCCGTTCGACCTGCCGCTTGAGATGACACTGAAGATGCTGCTGCTGAAGTCAGCGGATGCAACGACGGTGCAGGCCGGGTTTGAAATCTGGGAGGTCAAAGGAGAGACGGTCAGGCCTCTTGATATAGTGGAAGACGCACTGATAATGGCGTTGCCATTATCCGCGGTGCACGAGTCACGAGACCTGTGCGGGCCCTTGGCTGAAAAGGTGGCGGATGATAATAAGGAGACGGTGCGACCGTTTGCTGAACTCAGGTCGCAGATGAATAAATTGAACGGGTGAGCGCCGGGTGAGGGCCCGAGTTTACCCATGATATTAATCTTGGCCGAAAGCGCTATCACATTTTTGGAGATAAAGATGGCTGTTCAAAAAAGTCGAAAAACCCCTTCGCGACGAGGAATGCGCCGATCGCACGATAAACTTAAAGGTCCATCGCTGTCGGTAGACCCCACCTCGGGAGAAACGCACCTGAGACATCGCGTATCGCCGGATGGTTTTTACCGCGGCAATCAGGTCGTCGTACAGCCCGAAGAAGACGACGAAGAGTAGACGTTCTCAAGCTCAGGTCCGGCATTCGTCATCGTAGAGTGCCCTGACTTTACGCTCCAGTGCGAACCAGATCCATAATTTCACTCGATGCCATGAGCGGCGACCTCGGTGCCGAGGTTGTCGTGCGCGCAGCGAATGCGTGTCTTGATCGGCATCACAATCTCGAATTAATCCTGGTCGGCGATGAAGCCGAGCTGCAGGGTCATGTTACGCGCATTGTCGGTAAAGAGGGCAGGCTCTCTTTGCGGAATGCGACCGAAGTCGTCGGCATGTCCGAGGCGCCCGCGGACGCACTGCGCAAGAAGAAAGACTCATCGATGCGGGTGGCAATCAACCTGGTCAAGGAAGGTATTGCACAGGCTTGCGTCAGTGCCGGGAATACCGGTGCACTGATGGCCACATCCAGGTTCGTTCTGAAGATGCTGCCTGGTATCGACCGGCCGGCGATTATCGCCGAGTTGCCTTCGATCGGCGGCACCGTGCACATGCTGGACCTCGGCGCAAATACAATTAGCGACGCCGAGCAGTTGTTCCAGTTTGCCTTGATGGGTTCGATCGTGACTGCGGATATTCGCAACATTGATCGGCCGAGGGTCGCATTACTCAATATCGGAGTGGAAGATACGAAAGGCCATGACACGGTCAAAGACGCTGCTGCCCTGCTAAATGCCAGCGGGCTAAATTACGTTGGCTTTATCGAGGGCAACGAAATTTTTTCAGGCAAAGCAGACGTGGTGGTGACGGACGGGTTCACCGGCAACGTTGCCTTGAAAACGATGGAGGGTACCGCCGGACTGGTTGCGCATTTGCTGCGTCGTGCATTTACCCGCAACCTGATTTGTAAATTGCAGGCTATTGTTGCCGCATCGGTCTTGAAACGATTTTCTGCAGAAATGGATTCGAGAAAATATAATGGTGCATCATTGGTGGGCCTGAATGGTATTGTTATAAAGAGCCACGGCAGCGCAGACTCGTACGCGTTTCAGCACGCGATCGAGACCGCATTGGTCGAGGTCAGGAATCAGGTGCCACAGCAAATTGGAAATTTGCTGCAACAGGAAGCCGCATGATCTATTCGAAAATCGCTGGCACCGGCCGTTACTTGCCGGAACGTATCCTGACCAATGCGGAGCTCGAGAAAATAGTTGAAACCAGTGATGAATGGATACGCACTCGCACCGGAGTTGAGCGGCGTCACGTTGCTGCCGAAGATGAAACAACATCCAGCCTGTGCATAGAAGCGGCAAAATCCGCAATGGAAGCGGCCGATGTCAAGTCCGAAGATATTGACCTGATTGTTATCGGTACCACAACCCCGGATCTCATATTTCCTAATATTGCTACGCTCGTGCAACAGGCTCTGGACATTCACGGTTGTCCGGCTTTCAGCATCGAAGCTGCATGTACGGGATTTATTTACGCGCTCTCGACTGTGGACAAATTCATCCGGGCTGGCGAATCGCAGTGCGCGCTGGTTATCGGCGCTGAAATCATTACCAAGCTGGTTGACTGGAATGATCGCAGTACCTGCGTATTGTTCGGGGATGGTGCGGGCGCCGTCATTGTCAAGCCGTCAGCAGAACCGGGAATCATGTCAACGCACCTGGGCGCGGATGGAAAATACAAGGAGCTGCTGTATTACCCGGTTGGCGCCTCAAAAGACCTTGTGGCTGCGGGTACCGATGCTGTGGGTATCATCATGCGTGGTAACGAGGTGTTCAAAGTTGCTGTCAAAACCCTCGGTGCAGTTGCACAACAGGCGCTCAAAGCAAACAATATGGACAAGAGCGAACTCGACTGGCTCATTCCGCACCAGGCAAACCTGCGAATCATTCAGGCCACTGCCAAACGTCTGAAACTGCCCCTCGAGAAAGTCATTATTACTGTGCAGGATCATGGCAACACCTCGGCCGCGTCGGTGCCGATGGCACTTGATGTCGGCATTCGGGATGGCAGGATAAAACGAGGCCAGTTGATATTGATGGAGGCTTTCGGTGGAGGCTTCACCTGGGGCTCCGTCCTGATGCGTTATTGAATAAACCCGGCACCTTTAAAATGCATCGACATGCAATTGAAACTGATTATTGGCAACAAGAACTACTCGAGCTGGTCGCTGCGCAGCTGGTTTCTGCTGACCGAAGCGGGCATTGAATTCGAGGAGTACCGGATTCCCCTGGACCTGGAAAACAGCGCAGCAGAGATTGCTCGCTTTTCCCCGTCAGGCCGGGTGCCGGTCCTTATGCTGGGCGAGCAGCCGGTCTGGGACACCCTGGCGATCGCAGAAACGGTCGCTGAACAGTGGCCGGAGAAGCAGTTGTGGCCGTCAGACACGGCGGCAAAAGTGCATGCACGCTGTATTTCTGCGGAAATGCACGCAGGGTTTCCGACATTGCGTGAATCAATGCCTATGAATTGCCGGGCGATGGGGCGTAAAGTGTCTCTCCCGGACGCGCTGGCGGCCGATATCGACCGGGTACTGGATATATGGTCAGATTGTCATCGCCGGTATCAGTCGCAGGGAAACTGGTTGTTTGGCCGTTTCAGCGTGGCCGATGCCATGTTCGCACCGGTAGTGCTGCGCTTCAGAAGCTATGGAATCAACCTGCCTGACGTTGCCAGCGCTTATCCGCGACGAATGCTTGAAAGTGAATCGATTCAACGCTGGCTTGCGGCCGCTGAATCGGAAATTGAAGTCATCAAGAGAGAAGAGACAGGACAATGATAGTCAGGCGGCGCTGGCTTGCGCTGATATTCTTTATTCTGCCGTGCGTTGGAATCGCGGAGGTCTACGACCTCCCTCCTGCCGGCGACGATGTCGTTGGCGCAATTACGGTTATCCAGGCCAGGGCCGATGACACGCTGATCGAAATTGCCCGTCGCCATGGCCTTGGCTACGAAGATATTGTTCGCGCAAATCCGCATGTCGACACCTGGTTACCGGGCGAGGGCACAGAAGTCGTTCTGCCGACCCGTTATGTTTTACCCCCGGGGGAACGCCGTGGTCTCATCCTCAATCTTCCCGAGTACCGCCTGTATTATTTTCCCGAACCGAAGGCGAACGGACAGGCGACCGTAATGACCTTTCCGATAAGCATCGGTCGAATGGATTGGGAAACACCGCTTGGTCTCACGAGCGTAATTTCAAAAGTCAGCAACCCGGCCTGGTATCCGCCGGCGTCCGTGCGTGCAGAACATGCGGCAGATGGCGACCCTCTCCCAAGAATTGTGCCGCCAGGACCGAATAACCCGCTTGGCAAGTACGCAATGCGACTCGGACTGCCGGGATACCTGATCCATGGCACGAACCGGCCGGCCGGTGTCGGTATGCGTGTGACGCATGGCTGCATTCGCCTGTTCCCGGAAGACATTGAATTCCTGTTTGGCCAGATCAGTGTCAATACGCCGGTGCGCATTATTAATGAGCCGATCAAGATCGGCTGGAACGGAGACGAGCTGGTGGTAGAAGTACACCAGCCGCTGGAACTAACGCCGCTGCCGGCAAGCGAACTGGCTGCTGCCATGCCGGCAAGCGAAGACAGCGAAGCCGTTGCCGAATCAATTCCACCGGCACCTGTAGTGCGTGACCAGTTAACGGCACTCACCGAACAATTCGTTGCTGCGACGAATATGCGTCCTGGCAAGCTTTACTGGGAGGTTGCCGAGCAATTGCTCGAGCGTGCGGATGGGGTTCCGGCCCTGGCAGGGCGCCGGATAAAAGACGCCGCGACCAGCGCGGCGTCAGAAAAAGTCCCCAGTAGTCTCTAGCTACTTACTACTTGGACTGTGACCTCTGGAACATGCGTTCCAGGCGATCGCGGTTTGCGTCACAGCAGGTTTGTGCATCTGTTGCTGCTGACAACGCTCGATCGGCTGTGCTTTGAGCGGCTGCCGCTGCCTGAGCTGCGCTATCTGCTGCTGCACGTGCAGCTTCAGCAGTAGATTTTGCTGCCGCTGCATCTCTGGCTGCAGCGTCCGCGGTGGCTTGCGCTTGATCGGCACCGGTCGTGGCACAACCAGAGGCCAGACCGAGGACGAGCACAATAGCGCTCACTTTTAGTACGTTCTTAATCATCATCCAAATTTCCTCTGTTGAGATAAAACTGCAGGCGCATTATTTCCTAAAGTGCTGCCAGCTTCAATGAAAACGTTGATTTTCTTCGGCTTGTCGCCAGCCTCCGGCATGGGGTGGCAGGATTCGAAAATGCACTGGCCGAGGTATGAAATTCTGCCGATAGCAGGGTTTGACTAAAGATCAATCCGCACCGGCCAATCGGATACTAATGCCGTTTCAGGCGGATTGCCGATATTTATTGGCATGGTTCCTATCCGTTTGCGTGCCACGTTCGCGAAAGAAAAGTACCAGGAAAATACCAGCCGGCTGCCGGGCTGGTATGGGCCTCTACGATTCAGGTCAATCAGTGGCGAAGCAAAGCTTTGGCCGCTGCATTGACGAACGCAGTTAACTGTATATAATTGCATGACTGTTTATTTATACAGGTTTTCCTGAGATGCGCCAGCTAACCCCGAGACAGAAAGAAATTCTTGAGTTAATTCAGTCGTTTATTGATGAGCATGGCATGCCGCCCACGCGTGCTGATATCGCCAGGGAGCTCGGATTCAAGTCAGCCAATGCCGCCGAGGAGCACCTGCGGGCCTTGCAGAAGAAAGGCGTGCTAGAGCTTATACCGGGTGCCTCGAGAGGCATACAGCTCAAGGACTCGCTGCGTGAGCAGATGGGTTTGCCCCTGGTCGGCAGAGTTGCGGCCGGCAGCCCGATTCTCGCCGAGGAGCATATCGAGACGCATTACAAAATCGACCCGGCCTTGTTCAATCCCAAACCGCATTACCTGTTGCGTGTTCATGGCATGAGCATGAAGAATGCGGGCATCCTTGATGGTGATCTGGTCGCCGTACACCGGACGCCCGAGGTACGCAGCCGGCAGATTGTTGTTGCCCGGGTCGGGGATGAAGTGACCGTCAAGCGCTACCGGCAGGAGGGTTCCCTGGTCTGGCTGTTGCCTGAGAACGAGGACTTTGAGCCTATACGGGTCGATCTGAACGAGCAGACGATGGTGATCGAGGGTGTTGTGGTCGGCGTGATTCGCAACGGTATAGCACTCAACTGAGCTTTCAGTGAATGATGCGCTGCGTAAACTGCTTGCAAACCCGCGAGTCTGGCGGGGGCAGGTTCAGGCCGGAGATCAGGGCTGGCAGGGTCTCGCCAGCGGCTATCCGAAACTCGATCAACAGCTGCCCGGTGGTGGCTGGCCACTTAATGCCCTGACTGAAATTCTGCTGGAACACTACGGCACCGGGGAATTACAGCTCCTGATGCCGGCGCTGGCACATTTAAGTCAGCCACGGGATGATGCCGCCGAGGCGGGCTGGATTGCCTGGGTGGCGCCTCCTTTCGAACCCTATCCACCCGCACTTCAGCAGTGGGGCGTCAATCTGTCCCGGGTGCTGATTGTGCGTCCGAAAAAGTCCGCCGAGGTTTTGTGGGCTGCCGAGCAGGCTCTGTCTTCGGGTACGTGCGTAGCAGTTCTTTTGTGGCCGTCCGCACTCGACGATGTTGCCAGCCGGCGCTTGCAGCTGGCGGCGGAGAAAGGGCAGAGCTGGGCGATTGCTTTTCGTTCGATAAAGGCCCTGTCCCAGCCGTCCGCTGCTGCATTGCGTATCCGGCTTAGCGCAGGTGACAAGGGCACCGATCTCGGCATCCTGAAAAGCCGCGGCGGCAGGCCTGCCATTGTGCGGGATTATGCGGGCTAGGCTGTGTCTACCTCGAATAAACCGCCCGTCATTCTGCGGGGGTCCTCCCCGACTCCCTCTGTAAAAAGACGCCGCCCTGAAAACCCTGAACAACAGGTGCTGTTACTCGCGCCTGTCGCAGACCTGGACGCGCCGCCGCTGCAGAGAAATGCCAACCGCCGTTTGTGGTTTTGTATTTATTTGCCGGCATTGCCGCTGGAGGCATCGGGCAGTGCAGTCGACGCCAGGGCGGTGTTCGAAGAACGTAAGGGCATTCGCAAGATTCTGCTGGCGAATGCAGAAGCCCTGGCTGCCGGTATCAGGCCCGGTTTATCGATCAATGCAGCGCTGGCGCTTACGCCAGCACTTTGCCTTGAAGAGCGCAGCCCACGCCGGGAAACACAGGTATTAAAAGAGCTGGCGGAGTGGCTTGAGAAATTCACGTCTTTTGTCTGTATCGAAGCGCCTTCCTTGCTGCTGCTGGAGATTGCCGGCAGTTTGAAACTGTTTGGTGGCCTGAAAGTGCTGCGGCAACGCATCGTCTCAGGCTTGGAAGGCCAGGGTTTTCAGGCGACCACAGCAATAGCACCCACGCCACTGGCAGCTACCTGGCTTGCCAGGGCCGGACGCAAGGTTTGTATCCTGGATGCGCGGAATCTCAACGCGAAACTGGGTCCGCTGCCGCTTTCCTGTCTCGACTGGCCGGATTCTGTTGCTGCATCTTTGAGGGGCATGGGGGTTTCCTGTATTGGTGAAGCCTTAAGACTGCCAAGGCAGGGATTTACCAAACGTTTTGGTGCGGCGCGCTTGCTGGAGCTTGATCGTGCACTGGGCCGTTTGCCGGATCCACGCGCGAATTACCGGGTGCCCGAACGTTTTTCAGCAAACTGCGATTTGTATGAGGAACAAAGTGACAGCGTCTTGCTGTTGCATGCCTGCCAGGAACTGCTCATCAGGCTCGAGCGTTTTTTACTGGCCCGGCAAATGGCCGTGCAACATGTGCGGTTCAGTTTTTTTCATTTGCAGGCGCCCGCAACGCACCTGGCCCTGGGTTGCGTACAGGCGGATCGGGCAGTGCAGCACTGGTTTGATTTGCTGAAGATCAAGTTCGATCGCTTAGGCTTGCCCGCGCCGGTCATCGCCATTCAGCTGCGGGCGGGCCAGACTCAACGCTTCTCGGCAGAGACGGATATCCTGCCTTTCAACAAGCAGGCAAAACGGCAGAACAGACTATCGATTGCACATCTTGCCGAACGCTTAAGCGCGCGCATCGGCGACGGATCAGTTCATGGGATTACGACGGTTGCCGAGCATCGCCCGCAATATGCCTGGCGGCGCCAGGGTGTATTCGGCGATGTACCGCATTGCGAAAACGTGCCGGGCCAGCGTGCGAGCCACGCGCCATCAAGATTGCTGGACGAGGGTCAGCGCAATAACAGCCTCGAGTTGCGCAGGCCTTTGTGGATGCTTGAGGAACCGAGATTGCTTGTGGTCGAACAGGGAAGGCCTGTTTGTGAGGGCATCTTGCAGTTGCTTGACGGGCCGGAGCGCCTGGAAACCGGCTGGTGGGATGATGATGGCATCGCCAGGGATTACTTTGTGGCGCGTAATCCTGAAGGCATGCATCTCTGGGTTTACCGGAATCGCAACAAGGAGAGTCATCCCTGGTTTTTGCATGGGATATTCGGATGACTGCGTATGCCGAGCTGCATGCACTCAGCAACTTCACCTTTCTGAGAGGCGCTTCGCATCCGGAAGAACTGGTGCAGACGGCCGCTGAGCTTGGTTACGAGGCACTGGCGCTTACGGATGAATGCTCGGTCTCCGGCATCGTCAGGGCGCATGTCGCGGCACGAGACTGCGGGCTCAAAAAGCTGATTATCGGTTCGGAGTTTCGGCTCGTCAGTGGTCTGAAACTCGTGGTGCTCGCACAAAACCGCGCGGGCTATACACAACTGTGCCGTCTCATCACCTGCGGTAGGCGCGCCGCCGGGAAGGGCAGCTACAAACTCACGGCTGATGATTTCAGCGACGGATTATCCGACTGTCTCGTGCTATGGATTCCCGGCAATCAATTGTTGCTGTGCGCCGAGGACGGATGGATCACTGCTGCATTTCGCGATCAGCTGTGGATTGCGGTGGAATTACTGGCAGATGGCCTGGAACGTCAACGCCTTGGGCGCCTGCAGCACCTGGGCGAGGTCCTTGCTTTACCACTCGTCGCCAGTGGCGATGTGCATATGCACTGCCGCGAACGCCGCGCTTTGCAGGACACCGTTACCGCAATACGCGAAGGACTGACGCTTGATCGGGCCGGGTTTACCCTGTATTCGAATGGTGAGCGCCATCTTCGGTCGCGCGCAGTGGTCGAGAACATTTACCCGGCCGAACTCCTGGAGGAAACATTACGCATCGCGGGTGCGATTCAGTTTTCCCTCGATGAATTGCGCTACGAATATCCCGATGAACTGGTGCCCGACGGGATGACTCCGGCAATTTACCTGCGGCAGCTGAGTGTTGAGGGCATGCACAAGCGCTGGCCTGACGGCGTACCGGAGAAGGTGGTTACGCTCGTCGAGCATGAACTCGAACTGATTCGCGATCTTCAATACGAACCTTTTTTCCTGACGGTATATGACATCGTCGCTTATGCCAGGAGCCAGAATATTCTCTGCCAGGGACGAGGTTCGGCAGCGAACTCCGCAGTTTGTTTTTGTCTTGGCATTACGGAGGTCGATCCCGCACGCATGGCGACGCTGGTCGAACGTTTTATTTCGAAAGAACGAAACGAGCCGCCTGATATCGATGTCGATTTCGAGCATGAACGCCGCGAAGAAGTGATCCAGTACATCTATCAGAAATATGGCAGGGACAAGGCCGCACTCGCTGCTACCGTTGTTACCTACCGGCCACGAAGCGCATTGCGCGATGTCGGTAAGGCACTTGGTTTAAGTGGCTTGCAGGTTGACAGGCTCGCGAAGTCGATGCAGTGGTGGGATGGCAGTGAAGTCGATGATAGCCGGGTGCTGGAAGCGGGGCTGGATCCCGGGAGCCCGGTGATCAAGCGATTGCTGTATCTCGTCCGTCAACTCTTGAGTTTCCCGCGCCACCTGTCGCAACACGTTGGTGGTTTTGTCATTTCCAACAGGCCGTTGTCGGAGTTGGTGCCGGTTGAAAACGCCGCGATGGAAAATCGCACGGTCATTCAGTGGGAGAAGAATGACCTTGAAGATCTCGGTCTTCTCAAAGTGGATGTGCTGGGCCTCGGCATACTGACGGCCATACGCCGGAGTTTTGACCTGATCAGGGAATACGATGGGCGGGAATACACGCTCGCAACGGTGCCTGCCGAGGACCCGGTCGTCTATGACATGATCTGCGATGGCGACACGATGGGCGCCTTCCAGATCGAATCACGCGCGCAGATGGCGATGCTGCCGCGGCTGAAACCGCGCTGTTATTACGATCTCGTCATCGAAGTCGCGATCATTCGCCCGGGTCCGATACAGGGCGACATGGTGCATCCTTACTTGCGCCGGCGAAGCGGCGAGGAGGCGGTCGAATATCCGAGCGAGGAGGTCCGCGAGGTATTACAACGCACACTCGGCGTGCCGATTTTCCAGGAGCAGGTGATGCAACTGGCGGTGGTCGCGGCCGGCTTCACGCCGGGTGAGGCGGATCGCCTGCGGCGTGCGATGGCAGCCTGGAAACGTCGCGGCGGGCTTGGCCCGTTCGAGGAAAAACTGATACAAGGCATGCTGCAGCGAGGCTACGAGGAAGATTTTGCGCGGCAGATCTTCAAGCAGATCCTGGGTTTCGGTGAGTATGGTTTCCCTGAATCGCATTCGGCCAGTTTTGCTCTTCTCGTCTATGTCTCCTGCTGGCTCAAATGTCACGAACCGGCTGCCTTCACCTGCGCGCTGCTCAACAGCCAGCCCATGGGATTTTATTCGGCATCACAACTGACGCAGGATGTCCGGCGTCACGGCGTCGAGGTGCGTGCCGCCGATGTCAATCAAAGTGACTGGGACTCGAGCCTGGAACGCGCTGCTGACGGAAAGCCGGTCTTGCGTCTTGGATTGCGTCAGATCAAGGGGCTTTCGGAGCAAGCAGGACTGCAAATTGTCCGGCAACGTGCTGCTTGCCGGTTCGGCAGTATTCAGCAATTACTTGAGCGCAGCAGGCTCAATCGGCGCGAACTCAGCGCGCTGGCGGCCGCCGGGGCGCTGAAATCAATTGCCGGTCACCGGCACAAGGTGCGATGGAGCGTGGCGGGTGTTGAAGAGCCCATGCCGCTCATCCCCTCGATGGATCGCTACGAGGCAATCCCGATGCTTAATAAGCCGACGGAAGGGCAGGATATCGTCGCGGATTATCAGAGCCTCGGACTGACGCTGGCACGTCATCCGCTGGCGCTTATTCGGGCGCACCTGGATTCCTGTCACTATGTCACCGCCGATCGTCTGCAAGATCTGCCAGGCGGGCGGCATATTCGGGTGGCAGGTCTGGTGATTACCAAGCAACGCCCCGGCACAGCCAGTGGCGTTACCTTCGTAACGCTCGAGGATGAGTCAGGTTGCGTGAACCTGATTGTGTGGAAGAAAATCGCCGATGAACAGCGGGACGTGTTGTTACATGCGCGGCTGATGGGCGTCGAAGGGGAATTGCAGAAAGAAGGAAAGGTAATACATGTAATCGCCAGGAAGCTGATCGATCACAGTGGGCTTTTGGGAGAATTATCCGTCAAATCGCGCAACTTCAGATAAGCTCGCCCGCAACAGCCCGCCCCGGCGGGCGAATCCAATTATAATTTGACAGTTAGGAGGCGATACCAGTGATGGAGAATCTTGGAAACATTGGAGACTTTACAGGCGGCACAGGCGTCGTTGTCCTAATCAGATTGCTCACCCAGGTCGATTGCATAAGTTGACTCGAACGATTGTTCTTCGGCCAGGTCTTCCAGGCGTCGCCGAATTTCTTTCTTGCGAGCGACATCTTTATCTTCGTTTGCTTCAATATCGGCGATCAATGCTTCAACATTGATCTCGACCGAAACATCACCGACGTTATCCGTCCTGGCCGCAGATTCATCGAGGACCGCAGTTTCGTCGTGTTCCCCACCCTCATCGAGAACTACCGTTTCTGCCAGATCCTCTGGATCAATCGCGTTTTCGTCGATTTTCGTATCGTCAGCCGCCGCTTTCGGATCACCCGTTTCATTGTTCATTTTTCACAAACCCCAGCATAAGACCGGATCAAACTTGCAACCATCTAAAAGCAATAATTTGTTGTATACCGTGAAATGCAGGGTTGCGCAAGCACACCATCGACACTTTTTCGATGTGCTCAAATGTGGCTGATTTTCACGGATTTCGCTCACGGCGGTCATCTGATAAGGGTATTGAGCTCGAAGATAGGCAAGAGGATGGCAAGCACAATCAGCAGCACCACCCCGGCCATTACAATGACCAGTAGTGGCTGCATGATGCCCAGCAAGGTCGCGATCAGTGCGTTAACTTCGCGTTCCTGATTGGTGGCTGCGCGAGCCAGCATTTCTTCAAGCCGGCCGCTCGCCTCACCACTCGAAATAAGGTGCGTCGTCATCGGCGGGAACAGGCGACTGGCGGCGAGCGAGCGGCTGATCATCGCACCCTCGCGAATGCGCAATGCTGCCTCTTCAACAGCCTCACGCATGGGTACGTTGACCACGACCTGGGAGGCGATTCGCAGCGACTCGAGAATCGGCACGCCGCTGCTGGCGAGGATGCTGAGCGTCTGTGTAAATCGCGCGGTGTTGATGCCGCGCGTCAGTTTGCTTACGACTGGAAGCCGTAGCAAAAGGTGGTGATACTTTCGTTTCGGTCCTTCTTTTTTCAGTAGCTGACGCATCCCGATTACTGTCGCGACAATTCCGACGATCAACGCGGCCCAGTAGTCGCGAATAAAGTCACTGGCGCCGATCATGATGCGGGTGAGGAGAGGCAATTGCTGGTTGTAGTTCTCGAATATGTAGACGACTTTGGGAACAACATAGGCCAGCATAAAGCTGATGATCCCGACCGCAGTGACCACCAGTGCGATCGGATAAATCAGTGCATTTCGCACCTGTTGCTGCAGTATCTGGCGCGTTTCCGTGAAGTCGGCCAGGCGCTCCAGCACCGCATCCAGATGTCCCGACTGTTCTCCGGCAGCGACCGTGGCACGGTACAACTCGGGAAACGCCTGTGGAAAGTCGGCGAGACCGTCTGCGAACGAATGTCCTTCCATCACCCGTGATCGAACGCCAAGCAGGATGCTCTTTGCCCGCGGGTTTTCATTTTGCTCGCTGACGGCAAGTAAAGCTTCTTCAAGGGGGAGGCCTGCCTGGGACAATGTTGCAAGTTGCCGCGTCAGGAGCGCCAGGTCGGTGGCCGACAGGCCGCGTCGAAAAGAAAAGCTTGCCTGGCGGCGTGATTCCCTCTTGGCGACTTCGGTGACACTGATCGGAAGCAATTGCCGCTCGCGAAGCAGCTGGCGAACGTGCTTGGGCGTATCACCTTCGAGGAGTCCTTTGGATTCCTTGCCACTCTTGTCGAGTGCGACGAATTCAAACGCGCCCATGGAGTTTTCTCAGTACGAAAAACAAGGTGAATTATACCCGCCGCTGGGGGGGGCGTAGACAAATTAGTCCTCGCGAGTAACGCGCAACACCTCTTCGATTGTTGTATCGCCACTGAGGACCCGGCGCCGGCCGTCGTCGCGAATGCCCGGAGTAATGGTCCTCGCGTATTTTTCGAATTCCTGTTCACTGACTCCGTCGTGAATCATTGCGCGCATACTGTCGTCGAGGCAGATTAATTCGTAGATGCCTGTGCGGCCGCGGAATCCGGTGTTTTCGTCTTCGCCAGGGCGGTACAGTGTCGGCGGAGTTTCCAGATCCAGGTTCAGCGCCCGGCATTCGTAGTCCCGGGCAGTATAAGAAATCTTGGTATCGTCATTCAGGACACGTACCAGCCGCTGCGCCAGAACGCCGATCAGGCTGGATGAAAGAAGAAAGGGCTCAATACCCATGTCGCGCAGCCGGGTGACTGCGCCCGCCGCGGTATTCGTATGCAATGTGGACAACACGAGGTGACCGGTAAGACTTGCCTGGACCGCGATTTCAGCAGTTTCGAGATCACGAATCTCGCCGACCATCACGATATCAGGATCTTGCCGAAGTATCGCGCGAAGTCCCCTCGCAAACGTCATTTCCACCTTGTTATTGACCTGGGTCTGCCCGATGCCATCGATGAAATATTCGATCGGGTCCTCGATGGTCATGATGTTGCGGCTGTTGTCGTTAATGCGATCAAGCGCTGCATAGAGCGTAGTTGTCTTGCCTGAACCGGTCGGTCCTGTCACCAGAATGATTCCGTGAGGTTTGTGAATCAGCTTATCCATCAACGCCTGGGACTTGTCGTCCATGCCGAGCGATGTCAGGTTGAGACGCCCCGCCTGCTTATCCAGCAATCGCAGGACGACACGCTCACCGTGACCCGATGGCATCGTCGAAACGCGGACGTCAACGGCTCGCCCGGCGATTTTCAGTGATATGCGGCCGTCTTGCGGCAACCGTTTTTCGGCAATATCGAGCTTGGACATGACCTTGATTCTTGAGACGACGAGTGGAGCCAGCGCGCGCCTTGTCTGCAGCACTTCGTGCAGCACGCCGTCTACCCGGAAGCGCACGCCAAGACGATTCTCGTAAGGCTCGATATGAACGTCGGACGCATTTTCTTTTATAGCTTCGGTCAGGACAGCATTGATGAAGCGAATAATTGGCGCGTCGTCGACACTTTCGAGAAGATCAGATGGCTCGGGAAGCTCCTGCGCGACCTGCAGCAGGTCGGTGTGTTCGTCCAGATCGCCAACCATCTGCATAGCCATGTGGCTACCCTGCTCATAGGCCCGTTGCAGCATGCCGTCAAAGGCTTCCGCGGTAACGGGCGTCAGGCGCAATGGCACTCCTGCGAAACGACGCGCCTCTGCCAGGCTTAACGGTGAGGCGCCGCTGCGGTAGACCACCTCGGCGACGCCCCCGTCAAGCTCGCGAATGAGTACGCCATGCCGCTTGGCGAAGGAAAACGGCAGCGTCCTTGCAACAGGTATTTCTGTTGCGACAGGATCGGATTCCCTGGCGCCATCGCCCTCCAGCACGATTTCGGTATGACTCTCCATCTTCGGGCTATCTTATCAGCCGGTTATTCGTCTGATTCCGGCTGCGTGGCCGATTTTTCGGAATTGGGGATATTGTAGGTCTCGATCGGCGGCAACATCGGGCGTGCCGTTGGCCGCAAGAATCCGTAAGTTGCGTTCTGGCGCTGCACTTTGCGGATCGCGGTGTATTTGGCATTCGTTTCAAAGGCCGTCTGCATGCTGTTTCGTAAAATCTTCGCGCGTAAGAATATCATCAGGTTGGTTTTGACCGAATCTGTTTTCTGGCTGCGAAACAGGGCGCCAATGATCGGGATGCTGCCGAGAATCGGCACGCGCTGATTGCTTTCGCGTAATGTGTCTTCGAGCAGGCCACCGAGTACCAGGATTTCGCCGTCATCGACGATGACCGTCGTTTCGATAATTCGCTGATTGGTGATCAGATCGACCGCACCTGCGGAAGATGACGCGATACTCGAAATCTCCTGGGAGATTTTCAGGAGCAGCGAGTCACCTTCATTAATCTGCGGTGTAATGACGAGCTTGACGCCGATCTGTTGCCGTTGAATGGTTTGAAACGGATTCACCGCGCCGCCGATGCTGCCGGTATTCGAAAATGAGCCGGTGACGAACGGAACTTCCTGGCCGACATTGAGGCTCGCCTCTTCGTTGTCAGTCGTTACTATGGACGGCGTAGAGATAATGTTGGTGTTTGCGTCGGCCTGGAGGGCATGCAGGATTGCCGCGAAACTGGTGCCAGTGTCGCTGATTCGGCCGATGCCCAGCGTGAGTCCGCTGCCGATGAGGCTGCCTGGATCGACTGCGCCGGTATCACCTCCAATCACGCTCGCGAGTTGCGCCACGCCCGGCCCGAAACTCGGAAAATTTGTCACGCCAAGCGGACTGTTGCTGCCGGTGCCGTCGACCGCCCAGGTCACGCCAAGCTCAGAAGTCTTGTCGGCAATCACTTCGACGATAATCGCTTCCACCAGTACCTGGGCCCGCCGAATGTCCAGCTTATCGACGATTCCCATCAGTGAGCGCATCATCTTCGGCGGCGCGTTGACCACGATCGCATTGGTTTGGGGATCTGCCCAGACGCTGACTTGCGCGCCTGAGGTTGCGGATGGCACAGCGCCATCTGCTGTAGCCTGTTGCGCAAAATGCTGTTGCAGTTTTGTCGATAACTCTTCTGCGTCGGCATAACGAAGATACCGGACTTGTGTATCGCCACCGTCCTCAAGTGGTGTGTCCAGATGTGCGATCAATACCCGCAGTCTCAGTCGCTCACTCTTGTCGCCGCCGATCAAAACACTGTTGGTCCTGGAATCTGCTACGAGACTGGTGGTGACTGGCATGCCATCTGCACGCGGCGCCTGCGTCAGCGCGGTCAACACGCGTACGATCTCGGTAGCCGAGGCGTTCGACAGCGGCACGATTTCGATGTCTTCGTCGTTCGACTGATCGATGCGCCGGATGATATTGATCAGGCGTTTAACGTTCATCGCGCGGTCGGAGATAATCAGCATATTTGAACCGGGATGCGCGGCCAGGTGACCGTATTGTGGAATCAGGGGCCGCAGGATGGGCACCAGCTGTGCCGCACCGACATTCTGCACCTTGATAATCTGGGTAACGATGTCGTCGGCGAGGGCACCGTCTGTGCCCAGAATTCCCGGGTACTGGCGTGCACTCGCGTTGGGGAGAATCTTGGTGATGTCGCCAGTATTTATTGCAACATAGCCGTAGACCTCCAGGATTGACAGAAATGCCTCATAGAATGCGTCCGGCGACATTGGCGTAGAAGACAGCATCGTTACGTTGCCGCTGACGCGCGGATCGATGATGAAGTTTCGTCCGGTAACCTCACCTACGGCTTCGATAATCTGACGAATGTCGGCGTCCTTGTAATTCGGCGTGATCGTAATTTCCGGTGCCACTTGTGCCTGACCGGGCGTCGCGAGTGCCAGGAACAGAATCATCGCCAGGGATACACGGAGTCCGTCGTGAGAATGCGAATTGGCCACGTTTTTCAATTCCTTCATCTGTTTTCGTCGAGATTCAGCTGACTTGTCCTCAACACGAGAACTTGCGGCTGGCCATTGCGCTCAACTGTGACGGATACCTGCTCCGCGTTGCCGAGGTTTTGAAAAATCTGCATTGCCTGCTGCGGGTTGGTCAAAGCCGCACCGTCAATATCCTTGATCAGGTCACCCGGTCGTAGTCCGAGCGCAGCAAACTGCTTGCGATCGCGGCCTGGATAAACACGATATCCCTGCATCTGACCGGATACGTAGTAAGGGGTGGGACGGATGACATCAGCGAGCCTGGTGACGTTCTGAGTGACAACATTCTGGATACTTCGCGGGTTCGCGGCGGTCCGGCTGACGGTTGTCGCATTCCGACGGACTTGTCTTGTTCCCTTTGGAAAATCCTTTGGCAGCTTCAGCACTTCGAGCGTTCCGCTGCGATTCAGCACCACTCTGTCTGCGTACACAGCATGCAAGGTTGCACCCGCCGTGACCGTGTCCCCGATGAAGTAGTTTTTTTCCTGGTCGCGGTGGTCAGCAATGATCGCAATCGAGGATTTCTCGTCCGTGTTAGCCATCGTGCCTTTCAGCGACAGGCTGAGCCGCGTCTCGGACAGGTCTTCGTAGCTCTGCCGGGGCGTCTCGATGACTGGCCCGGCATCCGCGTGGCCAAAGATATGGGCAGTGGCGATCGACTGAACATCGAGCTGGTTTGAGGCTAAAGCCGCTGGCGTCAAGCGCTGGCCCGCGGGCGCAACAATCTGGTCTGCCGCGGACGATCCCGGCATCAGCAGCCAGATAACGCGCGCGAGCTGCCACGCGATTGCGGCGACCAGCGCCAGTGTGACCCAGCGGGGCAATAGCAGGTTGACCGCCGCGAGCGTGCGCTCGCCGTCTAAGCTACTGAAATCAGACCATTTTGCTTCGGTAGACATGTCCGGCTCGGAGCCAATTACTCCCTGGCCAATGGCTTAAGGTTCACCGTGTCCGTGGTTATAAACGCAGCAACGTGATGATAAGGTCTGAAACACCCTTTAGACAAGTCCAAGCGCACGAAAAAACCTATATACAGCAAGTATATACCTCTTATTCCTGATTATTTTTTTAATTATGACTGGCGGCGATTCAGCGCAGATTCTGAAAATTGTGTGAATCAGGCTTGGAGAACCGCCCGCAGGCTCCATATATAATGACATTCTGCGCCAGCAGGCGATGAATTGGATGCGCAGGCGAAAATCACCACCGAATCAATGAAACCAGGGCAATGACCGAACGAAAATCATCCACTCCCATCCCTGACGGCCATGCGCTCGCCGTTGAAGAAGCTGCACCCAAGCTCAAGCGGCCGTCATTATATCGCGTTATCCTGATCAATGACGATTTTACGCCGATGGAGTTCGTGGTTGAGATCCTGGAATCAGTGTTTGCCATGGAACGCAACAAAGCGACCCGGGTCATGCTGGAGGTTCACACCAAAGGCAAGGGAATTTGCGGTACTTTCACCTATGATATCGCGGAAACCAAGGTCGCACAGGTAATGGGTATTGCACAGCAACAACAACATCCATTGTTGTGTACGATGGAAGAGTCCTGAGTTTTACAGACCGGAGTTTTAGGTAAGAAGATGCTGAGCAGCGAATTGGAATTTTGCCTTAACGAGGCGTTTCAGAGTGCGCGTGAACACCGCCATGAGTTCATGACGGTCGAGCACCTTCTGATTGCACTGCTTGACATTCCGAAAGTCCACAAGATTTTGAAAGCCTGCAACTCAGATGTTGGCCAGTTGCGTCGCCAGCTGGCCGAATTTATCGACGAGAAAACACCGCTGATGCCGGCCGAGGAGGAGGGTGAGGTGCAACCGACGCTCGGGTTTCAGCGGGTGTTGCAGCGCGCCGTGTTCCATGTGCAATCGAGTGGCAAGAAAGAAGTGACAGGCACTAATGTGCTGGTTGCCATATTCAGCGAGAAACAGTCTCAGGCCGTTTATTTTCTCGGTCTGCAAGACGTATCCCGGCTGGATGTGGTCAACTATATTTCCCACGGCATGCCACAGTTGCCGAGCGAGCCCAGTGAAGACGAACAGGAAATCTCGCTGGATCCCGGGTCGGATTCCGATTCGAGTGCGCTCGACAAGTACGCAACCAATCTGAACCAGCGGGCCATCGAAGGCAAGATCGATCCATTGATCGGCAGAGAGCTCGAGATTGAGAGAACGGTGCAGATCCTCTGCCGCCGGCGCAAGAACAATCCCCTGTATGTTGGTGATGCCGGTGTTGGCAAGACCGCGTTGGCAGAAGGGCTTGCCAGACTGATTGTCGAGGAGCGAGTGCCTGAGGTACTCCGTGACGCCACGATCTATGCACTCGACATGGGTACGCTGATCGCTGGCACGAAATATCGTGGCGATTTCGAAAAACGGCTTAAGGCGGTCATCAATGAAATTCGTGACGATCCCGGTGCAATTCTTTTTATTGACGAAATTCATACAGTTATAGGAGCAGGAGCAGCATCTGGCGGGGTGATGGATGCCTCGAACCTGATCAAGCCCGTGCTTGCGAACGGTGAGATTCGTTGTATCGGCTCTACCACCTATGGGGAATATCGCGGAGTTTTCGAGAAAGATCACGCGCTTGCGCGCCGCTTCCAGAAAATCGATGTACCGGAGCCGAGCATCGAGGAGACGATTGCGATTCTGCATGGATTGAAGACGCGTTTCGAGGAGCACCACGGCATCAGCTACGATTCCGACGCGCTCGAAGCGGCGGCGGAACTGGCCGCGAAGCACATAAATGATCGGCGGCTTCCGGACAAGGCGATCGACGTGATTGATGAAGCTGGCGCAAGTCTGCGCCTGAAGCCGGAGGATGAGCGCGAAAATCGTGTCACGGTGACAATGGTTGAAAACATCGTCGCGAAAATGGCCCGCATCCCGCCAAAGAGCGTATCGGCGTCTGACAAGAATGTTCTGCGTACACTCGAGCGCGATCTCAAACTGACGATCTTTGGGCAAGACAAGGCCATCGAAGCGCTTAGTGCGGCTATCAAGATGTCCCGGTCAGGATTGACCGATGACTGCAAACCCATCGGTTCGTTCCTCTTTGCCGGGCCGACAGGTGTCGGCAAGACCGAAGTAACCCGGCAGCTCGCTATGGTGATGGGTGTCGAATTGATTCGCTTCGACATGTCGGAATACATGGAGCGGCACACCGTATCGAGACTAATCGGCGCACCGCCCGGATATGTTGGCTTTGATCAGGGTGGTTTACTAACGGAAGCCGTGACCAAGAACCCGCACGCGGTAGTGCTGCTTGACGAAATCGAAAAAGCGCACCCCGAGGTCTTCAATCTGCTGTTGCAGGTTATGGACCACGGTACGCTGACGGACAATAACGGCCGCAAAGCGGATTTCCGCAATGTCGTGATCGTAATGACCACGAATGCGGGCGCCCAGGAGATGAGTCGCGCGTCGATCGGTTTTACGCAGCAGGATCACAGCAGCGATGTGATGGCGATTATCAAGAAATCGTTCACGCCGGAGTTCCGCAATCGTCTCGACGCAATCATTCAATTTGCATCACTCGATGCGCGTTCGATCGCACGCGTCGTCGACAAACTCGTCGTGGAACTCGAGGCCAAGCTTGACTCGAACGATGTCACGCTTGAACTGGATGATGCTGCCCGAGACTGGATCGCGGAAAGAGGCTACGATCCGCAGATGGGTGCACGGCCGATGGCGCGAATTATCCAGGAACACATCAAGCGCCCGCTGGCCGAGGAGCTGCTGTTCGGCAGCCTGGCCGACGGCGGTCACGTACGCATCTGCGTCGGTGAGGACGGCAATCTCGAGTTGAAGGCGGAGCCGGCGCGCAAGGAACTGGCGCATTTACCCAAAGAATAGCGGGCTCGGGCTAGCGGCCGCGGTAGATAATCCTTCCCTTGCTCAGATCATACGGAGTCAGCTCGACCGTGACCTTGTCGCCGGTCAAAATACGGATGTAATTCTTGCGCATTTTTCCTGATATATGCGCAGTCACGAGGTGGCCGTTTTCCAGCTCAACGCGAAATGTCGTATTGGGCAGTGTTTCGGTCACCACGCCTTCCATCTGCAGGGCTTCTTCTTTCGCCACACTTCTGATCCCGGGTTGTTAGGGCTCGCGAATTGTGCAGAAACGGGCGCTCTATTGCAATGCGCAGGCGGAAACCCAGGCAATTCATTTAAATTTCAGGGCAGATAATCATGCACTGGCCGGCGCTCAGCCGCCCATTCGCGAAATTTCGAACCTGGCTGGCACGCGCGTCTTAAGACTGCTGCAAATTTATTGCGTGGCATTAGCGATGCACCCAGGCTGATCAGGTGAGGCGACTCAACCTGGCAATCGAGAATCTCGAAGTCGTTGTCGACCATCTGCCGGCACAGGGTAAGCATTGCAGCTTTCGAGGCATTTGTCCGGCGGCTGAACATGGACTCCCCGAAAAACGCCCGGCCAATCGCCAGGCCGTAAAGTCCGCCGACGAGGCGGCATTCATGCCATATTTCGATTGAGTGCGCCCATCCCTGTTGGTGCAGGCGTGTATATGCGTCCGTCATGTCATCGGTAATCCACGTGCCCTGCTGTCCGCTTCGATCTTCGGCACAGGCGGCAATAACATCGCTGAATGCCCGGTTGAAGCTCACCTCGAAGCCGCCTCGGGACAGCGATCGGCGCAGCCGCCTGGAAACGTGGAATTCGTGTGGCTGAAGCACACATCGCGGATCCGGTGACCACCACAGAATCGGTTGCCCGTCGTCATACCAGGGAAAGATCCCGTGCCGGTAAGCGTACAACAGGCGTTCCGGCGAAAGGTCGCCGCCGGCCGCCAGCAGGCCATCCGGCACATCGAACGCGGACTCGATGTCAGGAAACGCGTTGGGCGGGTCGTCGCTGCTTAGCCAGGTGATGTTTGGCGATTTCACGCTGTCTATTCCGGCTGGTCCGCCTCCTGATTCCTGTATGGGCTATGTGTCTTGACCGCTTCGATATAATGATCGATATGCCGCTCCTCGGTTTCGAGATAGTCTGCCACTGCAGCAAAGAACTCTGGCCGGGCGAGCCAATGTGCCGACCAGGTCGATACCGGCGTAAATCCGCGGCTGATTTTGTGCTCGCCCTGGGTTCCGGGCTGGAAAATCTTTTTTCCGTTTGCGATGCAATAATCGATGCCCTGGTAGTAGCAGGTTTCGAAATGCAATGCGTTGTAGTGTGAATCGCTGCCCCAGTAGCGGCCGTAAAGAACATCATCACTTACATAGAAAATAGCCGCCGCCGTTGGCCGACGGTTCTGTTCGGCCAGTACAACCAGGATATTGTCAGGCATCCGCTGTGAGACCTCGACGAAAAAATCGAAGCTGAAGTAGGGCATCGAACCACGCCTCAGAAATGTCAGGCTGATCAGCTGGTATACATCAGCCCAGATAGCAGTATCCAGTTCGCGGCCTGTTAACCAGCGGAACCGAATACCCGCTTCTCTCACATGCCGCCGGTCGCGCCGGGCTTTTTTTCGCTTCCTGGAACTGAATGTCGCGAGGAAATCGTCGAAAGAGCGATAGTCGTGGTTGTGCCAGTGAAACTGACAGTCTTTCCGAATTTTCAGTCCTGCCTGTTCAAGAATCCCGAGTTCGTCTTCACGCGGGAACAGCACATGCAGCGATGAGTGGTCGCATTTATCTGCATAATCGAGCGCAGCCTGCAGCAGCATGGGTTTCAGTTCCTGATCCGAAACGAACAGGCGCCGGCTTGGCGCCGGTGTAAACGGTACCGTCGAAACCAGTTTGGGGTAGTAATCGAGACCAGCCTGCCGGTAGGCCTGTGCCCAGCTCCAGTCGAAGACGAATTCCCCCCAGGAATGCGTTTTCTCATAAAGTGGCATTGCGCCGACCAGTTTGTTGTGGTCATCAAAAAGGCCGATGTGCCGTGGCGTCCATCCGCTGTCCGCAGACACACAGCCGGTTTTTTCGGAGGTCAGGAGAAATTCGTGACGCAGGAACGGGTAGCTGTCACCGACCAGCGCATTCCAATCTTGTGCGCCAAACTCCGCAATGCCATCTGAAACTACGATGCGCACGGGATCAATCGCTGTCTGCCTGCTTGCTCAGAAACCCTGTTTTTCAACAGACTGTCAGGCGGCAGCGGTGCTGGCAGTTTTAGGGGTTTCCCGGGCGTCAAGAAACTTCTCCGCGTCGAGCGCAGCCATGCATCCTGCGCCAGCCGATGTGATTGCCTGCCGGTATACCTGGTCTGCAACGTCTCCCGCGGCAAATACGCCGGGCGTACTGGCTGCGGTTGCATCGCCGGCCAGGCCGGCCTTTACGGTAATGTAACCGTTCTTCATTTGGAGCTGGGTGTCGAACAGTTCAGTATTCGGGCGGTGCCCGATCGCAATAAAAATGCCGGACAGCGCAAGGTCCGTCATTTTGGAGTCGTCCTTCGTGCTTCGCACTCGCAATCCGGTGACTCCCGAATCGTCTCCCAGTACCTCATCGACGACGTGATCCCAGAGGATTTCGATCTTACCCTCCGCAGCCTTCTGAAACAGCAGATCCTGCAGAATTTTTTCGGCGCGCAGCTCGTCGCGGCGATGGACCAACGTTACTTTCGATGCGATGTTACTGAGATAGAGCGCCTCCTCGACTGCCGTGTTGCCACCTCCGATCACTGCGACGTCTTTATCGCGGTAAAAGAAACCGTCACATGTTGCACATGCAGAAACGCCGCGACCTTTGTACGCATCTTCGGATGGCAGGCCGAGATACATTGCGGTTGCGCCAGTTGCAATGATCAGGGCATCAGTGGTGTACGTTCCGTAATCTCCCTGCAGCACGAAGGGGCGCGACGCGATATCCGCTTTGTTGATGTGATCATTGATTACTTCAACATCGTATCGCCGAACATGCCTCAGCATGCGTTCCATCAGCTGGGGGCCCTGAAGTCCCTCGACATCGCCAGGCCAGTTATCGACGTCGGTAGTCGTCATCAACTGGCCGCCCTGCTCGATGCCTGTAATGATTAGCGGATTCAGATTCGCTCGCGCGGCATAAACGGCAGCAGCGTAGCCTGCCGGTCCGGAGCCCAGGATCAGAACGCGGCAATGTTTCGTATTGCTCATGTATAATTTGCCTTGAAGATATTCGTTTGACCGGCTGCAAACCAATCTACCCAGAATTCCAACAATGCGTCCCCCACGGTGGTATTCAAGGTCCGGGAAGAGGCCACAGGCGAAGTGTAGGGAAAAGAGATTCTGCGAGCAAAGGCGTGGCGAGCAGGGCGACTACGGCCGGCCGAGCGCACCAGAACCGCGGTCGAAAGGCCAGAAAATGGTGACAAATGGCATAAAAAGGTGTATTAGATTCAGCGTCTTAGATAGATTTCGTTTCAGATTACTTTAATATGGCCAGATCGCAGCATCCATCCAGGCGTGCCACCAGGCAAGCCTCAAATCTCTCCGAGCAGCTCTTAAGGACGTTGCGTGAAAGCGCGCTATGGATTTTCGGCGCCCTGACTTTTGTCCTCTGGCTTGCCCTCTTCAGCTACGATGCGAGCGATCCGGGGTTCACGCAGGCGAGCGGTACCGGGGAAGTAAATAATGCGGTAGGCCGGATTGGTGCCCTGGTCGCCGATCTCCTGTTCAATCTTTTCGGCCGGCCGGCCTATCTTTTCACGGTCATGGTTTTTTACTTCGGCTGGATGATCTTCCGCGAACAAAAGACACGGCAGGTGCTGACAAGAACTGATTACAGTTTCCGGGTTGGCGGATTTCTGGCCACACTCGTGACGAGCTGTGCTTTAGCCAGCCTTCATTTCTCGCCGCTGGGATTTCGGGAAACTGCCGGCGGCATCGTCGGACAAGTCGTCGGCGGCAGTCTCGAATCCCTGCTGAAGTTACTGAGCGCCAGTGTGCTGCTGTTTTTCGTCTGGATAGCTTCGGTTTCGGTATTCCTCGGCATTTCCTGGTTAACGGTTATGGACCGGATTGGCCGCTGGTGTCTTGTCGGCTGGGAACACAGCAAAGCCAGGATCAGTGAATTTCGGGACCGGGCGGAAGGCAGACGGCAGCAGGCGGCCCGGCAGAACGTTTTCGAGGCAGAGAAAAAGCGCACTGCCGGTCGTACGCCACCGCGCATAGATCCGGTCATGGCGCCGCTGGAAACCAGTGCACGTGCGGACAGAGAACGCCAGGTACCGTTGTTCGATCCGCCATCGGCCGGCGAATTGCCGCCGTTGTCGTTGCTCGATGACCCGCCGGAACAAAAAAAGGGGTACTCCGAAGAATCGCTCGAGGCGATGTCGCGGCTGGTCGAGCTCAAGCTCAAGGATTTCGGTATCGACGTCGAGGTCGTCAAGGTGTCACCGGGCCCGATCATTACAAGGTTCGAGCTCGATCCGGCGCCGGGCGTGAAAGTCAGCCAGATATCGAATCTCGCCAAGGATCTTGCGCGCGCGTTGTCCGTCGTCAGCGTTCGCGTGGTCGAGGTTATCCCGGGTAAATCCTACGTCGGACTGGAGATTCCAAACGAAAATCGTGAGCTCGTCACGCTCGGCGAAATATTGAAAAGCCGCGCCTATGACGAGCTTGCCTCGCCATTGACGCTGGCGCTTGGCAAGGACATTGGCGGCAATTCCGTCGTCGCAGATTTGTCGCGCATGCCGCATTTGCTGATTGCGGGCACCACCGGGTCCGGCAAGTCTGTCGCCATCAATGCCATGGTCTTAAGTTTGCTTTACAAAGCGAAGCCGGAGCACGTCCGGCTGATCATGGTCGATCCCAAAATGCTGGAATTATCGGTCTACGAAGGTATACCGCACTTGCTTACGCCGGTCGTCACCGACATGAAAGAAGCGGCCAATGCGTTGCGATGGTGCGTGGGCGAAATGGACCGCCGCTACCGGCTGATGGCATCTCTGGGCGTCAGAAACATCGGTGGCTACAATCGCAAGGTACTCGAAGCGATCGACGCCGGCCGGCCGATTCCGGACCCGACGTTTACAGCACCGGAGTTCGAGGATCCGGACCGCCCGGTTGAGCATCCGACGCTGGTGCCGTTGCCGTTCATCGTTGTCATCATCGACGAGCTTGCCGACATGATGATGATTGTCGGCAAGGCAGTTGAACAACTGATCGCCAGGCTGGCGCAGAAGGCAAGGGCATCCGGCATTCACATGTTGCTGGCGACACAGCGCCCGTCCGTGGACGTAATTACCGGTCTGATCAAGGCCAACATTCCTACGCGAATTGCGTTCCAGGTATCTGCGAAAGTCGATTCGCGGACCATTCTCGACCAGATGGGTGCGGAGAATCTGCTCGGTCACGGTGACATGCTCTATCTTCCACCGGGTACGTCGGTGCCGACTCGTGTACACGGGGCGTTTGTTGCCGATCGCGAAGTACATGCGGTGGTGCGATACCTGAAGCAATCCGGGGCGCCACGATACATTGATGAAATTTTGCAGGCGCCTGTGAGTCCAACTCCGGGACTGATCGGTTTGGAGGTAATGTCGGGAGACTCGGTCGATGCGGAGCAGGATCCACTTTATGATCAGGCGGTGCAGATCGTAATCGAGACTCGCAAAGCTTCGATCTCCGGTGTGCAACGACGCCTGAAAATTGGTTACAACCGGGCTGCGCGCATGGTTGAGTCGATGGAGCAGGCGGGTCTTGTCGGACCGCTGCAATCGAACGGATCGCGCGAGATTTTTCTGCCCGCCACCAGCAAGGAATGAACGAATCGTGAGATTGAGTGCCGCCAGAAAAAACCTGTTTCCCGGAATCTTGCTGATTCTCGGTATGGTCCGGGCGTCTTACGCACAAGGGGAATCTGAAGGCCAGCGATTAATCGATGATTTCATCAACAACGTGCATACGATGTCCGGCAGGTTCGAACAGCAACTTGTTGATGCCAATGACATCGTAATTGATGTGTCGAGTGGCACTATCGAGATTCAGAAGCCCGGCCGATTCCGCTGGACCTACCTGGAACCTT